>Ga0206130_10000768_pt1 | contig 50756 bp, 41 predicted proteins | sample Helgoland_Spring_9_FD_148637 | JGI IMG/M metagenome (GOLD analysis project Ga0206130, IMG submission 148637) | Pelagic subsurface seawater microbial communities from Kabeltonne, Helgoland, North Sea - Helgoland_Spring_Bloom_20160512_1 | ecosystem: Environmental > Aquatic > Marine > Epipelagic ...
CTTCTTTACCAATCTGCTCAAACAAACGCGCAATGTCATCGTCATCACCATGATCACACTGGATCGCATGACCCTCACCACCAGCCTCAGTCACCTGGCGCGCTGTCGTATCGATGGTTCGATCGCCATCACCGATAGTTCTACCTGTCGCGTATACAGTACAGCCCTGCTCTGCCAACGCCAGAGCAATCCCCTTGCCAATTCCTCGACTTGAACCTGTGACAACCGCAATCTGCCCTTTTAAATCACTCACATCTAACCCCTAATCTTGATTGTTTACGATAATTAAAGGCCAAGGATAGCCTATGGCCCTCTGAGATAGCTACGAGACATCACAGGATAGTTAACGGTCGAGAAAAATTTACTATATTCATTTATAGTTATATAACTCTGCGGATATATTTAGAGCTATGGATATATTTAGAGCTATGGATCCCTTCAATGCGCTAGCAGAACCGAATCGTCGCCGACTACTTGAAGCGATCCGACAAGCGCCGTGTACTGTCAACATGCTGGTAACCCGCACCGGCCTAAGCCAGCCAGCCGTGTCCAAGCACCTTAAATACCTGCGGCAAACGAACTTGGTGACGGTAAAACCCGATGGCCAAAAGCGCTGGTACGAGCTTAACGCGACGCCCCTAACGCAAATAGAGGCATTCCTTAAACCCTACAGACCGCTGCTCCGAAACCGACCCGTGGCCCCTGAGCAACCCCTTGAATTGGCGAACAGAATAGAGAAAGACACGGCGTCCTAATTCCGATTGCCAGTAAACGTAAAATAGGCCCGGCTTTGTACCAAGGGATTTGTACCAAGGGCTTTGTACCAAGGGCTTTGTACCAAGGGCTTTTAATCCAAAAGAGCTTAGATGTTGCGAGCCTTGCAACACTTTAACAACGAAATAGCTGACCTGCAGCGATGACCCGAGCCTGGGTTATTACGGCGCAAAAATAGCGCGATACGCACCCAGGGATCTTTAGAATTCGTTCAATAAGAGGCCTCAACGAGCGTTGGGCCTACCGCATTGCAGACCCGCCCCATCGCTCAAGGTGACGCCCTTTGGGCGTCAGATTTTCTGAATAATGGTTCCTGTACCAAGCCCACCACCACAACACATAGCAATCAGTCCATACTCTCCATCGGTACGCTGCAACTCATGCACTGCCTTTGTCGTCAGAAAGCAGCCTGTCGCACCAAGGGGATGACCGAGCGCGATAGCACCGCCGTTAGGATTCACTTTGTCCATGTCAGCTCCAACTGTTTTGGCCCAACCAAGTACAACTGAAGCAAAGGCTTCATTGACCTCAAATACATCAATGTCCGTGATTTTGAGGCCGGTCTTCTTGAGCATTTTCTCTGTGGCGGGAATTGGGCCTTCCAGCATCAACACCGGGTCGCAACCCACTAACTGCGCATCAATCACCCGCGCGATGGGCTTGACACCAAGTTCGGCAGCTTTGGATGCGGTCATCAGCAACACGGCCGCAGCCCCATCTGCAATCTGCGAGGAAGTTCCCGCAGTGTGAATACCATCTTCCCGCGCCACCGGTTTTAACCCTGCGAGGGCCTCAAGACTGGTGTCACGAAGAACTTCATCTTTTTGGAAAACAAAAGATTTATCTGTTCTCTTACCTTCGTCGTCAAACACCGGTACTTCCATAGGAATAATCTGACTATCGAAATGACCACTTTCTACTGCTTTTTTGGCGCGTTCCTGGGACTGCAGACCAAAAGCGTCAGTGTCCTGTCGCGTGATCTGGTATTTTTCTGCCATTCTTTCCGCACCCTCAAACTGACTGGTGAATTCGTATTGCTCGAAGTACGAGCGGGAAACGGGTTTACCCAGCGCAGGCTTAAGACCCACTGAATCTGTTCCGATCGGCAGTCTAGACATGTTCTCGACACCGCAGGCAATGACACATTCGGCCATACCTGAGCGCAGAATACTGGTCGCAAGATGAACGGCTTCCTGAGAAGAGCCACACTGGGAGTCGATCGTGATACAGGGTGTTTCTTGAGCCCCACCATGCGACAACCAAGCCGTTCTGGCTACGTTCATCCCCTGGGCGCCGAGTTTATTAATGCAACCGCCAATCACCTGGTCAACGTTGTCTGACGAAACATGACTCCGCTCCAGCATCTTCATCATCGTGTGACCCAATGTATCGGTAGGGTGCACCAAACCGAGCGACCCGTTTCTTCTACCTACCGCAGAACGTGCGGCATCAACAATTACGACATCTTCCATTTTGATTTCCGGAGGTGATTTAAGAAAGTTTCTTATTGTGCCACAGCCGTGAAATCCTGCGAACTGCTATGATTCCGGCTGATTGCCTCTTATTTGAACGATTAAACCCATGAAAACCATCGTGGTTTGCACTAATTTTCGACCCTTCACGCACCAGCCAAGCTGCGCCCACCGAGGTAGCGAGGCACTGGCTGACTGGCTTGAGGGCGAAATTGAAGCACGTGGGCTTGATGCGAAAGTAGACAGATCAGTCTGCCTGGGTCATTGCCCCCACGGTCCGAATGTCCGGTTACTGGGCGAAGATTTCTATCATGAGTCAACCCAGGAAAAGCTGATACCGCTACTGGAAGCCCTCAGCAAAGCAGATTAGTCAGCGATCGTGGCGGCCGGCGACCGGCGGCCGGCGACCGGCGACAAACAACACTTCCATGCGCCGTGCTTACCCAGCCCAAGAAGACTATCAGTTGCTGTCTCTATCAGTGATGCGTAAATCGGGCTCGGGTCACCGATCACGTTCATTCGGGCAACCAGTCTTCGCCGTCGAAGCGCCAGGCCGATTCGAACGGCAGGTTATCTGACACCTGTCCTACTCTGAAATCATAAGTGCAGGCTTCAAGCACCCAACGACGATCTGGGTCGTAGTAGCACAGTTCTTCATCACTCAGTTCAATTTCCAAATCTACGGTTTCGCCCGGACCCAGTTCAACCCGCCCAAATCCCTTGAGCTCTTTAACGGGTCTCTCAACAGATGAGTTACGATACGAAACATACAGTTGTGGCACTGCTGCACCAACTTTGTCGCCCGTGTTCTTCACGCTGACACTCAAAAAGAATCGATCCTCTGCACGCTCTACCTGCAAACCTTGCAAGGTGAATTCCGTATAACTGAGTCCGAACCCAAACGAGAACTCTGGCTGTTCTGCTTTTTTGTCCAGGTAGCGATAGCCATGGAATAGGTCGTGAGTAATATCGAGTGCCGTAATATCCCAATCCATCAGTTGACTGAGTGACCGAGGAAAACTAACCGGCAACTTCCCGGACGGGCTAACCGTCCCAAAAAGCACACGGGCAATGGCATGCCCACCTTCGCGACCCGGGTACCAGACCATCATCAACGCATCGATCTTGTTTACCCAACTCGACACCTCAATCGCACTCCCACCCTCAAGCAACACGACGATTTTCTTGGCTTTAGAAGCAACCTTATGAATCAACTTCTCCTGACTTTCGGGCAACCTGAGATGGGCGCGGTCCCCGCCCCGGGCAAGATCAGAGCCATCTGACTCCTGTTGCTGGCTCGGAATAAACTCGCCTTCTTCCTTGTAGGTCAGCCCCACCACAACCACAGCAACATCGAATTCCCCTATGCCGTCCAAATCGGCATCACTGGCGAAGTAGTGGATGGCTTCTTTGTTTTCAAATTCGTTGCCAAATGCTCTGAGTCCTTCCAAGGGGGTAGTGACCTGTGAGGATGTCACCATACTGCTACCACGATCACCCAGGTTCGGAACATCAGCAAGGTCACCGATCACGGCGATCGTTTGCGAAACCGACAAAGGCAGCACAGCCTCATTTTTTAACAAAACGAATGACTTCTCGGCTACCTCCCGGGCAAGCTCAATATGTTCACTGCATTCCACCACTGACAGATCGGGCTTCTGCCGATTCGCAAGATCGAACGCAACCTTTTGGTATAGCGCCCTGCCTGCGTTCCGGGTAATCGTTTTCTCGGTCAGTTCACCCGCAGCGAGCGCTTGCGTGATCTTGTCGTCGTCAAACCGGTAACCCACTGGCATCTCGATATCCATACCGGCATTGATCGCATCCGCCGTAGATCGAGTCCCCAAAAACCAGTCTGATTCCACAAAACCCTTGAATCCCCAGTCATCCCGCAGAATATCGTTAAGTAAAACCGGGTGCTCACCGCAATAAACACCATTTATTTTGTTGTAAGCGCTCATCACCGAGGCAGCAGCACCTTCGACAACGCAGCGCTTAAAGTGAGGCAGATAAACCTCATGCAGCGACCGCTCGTCGATATTCGCGCTCATCTCGAACCGGGTCATTTCAATATTATTAAGTGCGAAATGTTTCGGACTCGTCAGCACATGATTTTGGGCACCGGATACAAACGACACACCCATCGCCCCCATATGAAAGGTGTCTTCCGAATAGGTTTCCTGGGCGCGCCCCCAACCCGGGTGACGAAGCAGATTAATCGTCGGCGCGAGGATTACATTGCCATTCTTCGCGGCAACCTCCAGGCCAGCAGCCAAACCAACCCGTCTTTCAAGCTCAACGTCAAAGGTTGCTCCCCGCGCAATGGCCACGGGAAAGGCTGTCGCCATTCCGGTTCTTGCTCCTCTTGGTCCGTCAACCATCCTATAGGCAGGAATGTTGAGCGCTTCATCTCCACCCGCGTAATAAAGCCCGTCGATAGGCGCAGCCTGCCAGCCTCGTATTTCATGAATCTTTTGCTGCAAATTCATGTTGACCAAAAGGCGTTCAACCTCGACTTTGACGGCCGCGTGGTCAACACTCCGCCCTATGTTCCCTGCGTGAATTTTCTCACGGTCGAAAGCTTTTTCCGAACGATTCGCTTTCATCGCGTCAAGCATTGCGGATCGTCAAGCCGCCATCCACAGGCAACGTAACGCCGGTGATATATTGTGACGCCGGCAAAACCAGGCCGAGGGTGCCGTGCGCGACCTCTTCAGGTGCCCCATACCGTCTCAGCGCTGTGCGACGTTTGGCAAAAATGGTCTTGTCTTGCTCTGCAATAGCTGACGTCATGCCAGTATTAATAGGTCCAGGGCAAACACAATTAACCGTAATATTTTCCGGGCCCAGTTCAATCGCCAGAGAACGGGTCAAGCCGATCACCCCCGTTTTTGCCGCGGTATACGGACTGCCATATTTAGTAGCACCTAGTCCCTCGGTCGACGCAATATTCACGATGCGCGCGTGCGCAGACTGACGTAAAAACGGTAACGCCGCCCGAATGGTTAACGTGTGCGCTGTGAGGAGGACCGCCATGCTTTTACTCCAGGCGATCCCGTAATCTTCAGCATCTATCGGCGCGAAAATCGATATTCCTGCATTATTAACCAGAATATCAATGCCGCCAAAGTGCTCTCCTATCTCAGAGAACACCTTACCAATTGCAGCCTCATCCGAGAGGTCCAGCACCCAGCCTTTCGCATCGTACCCCGCGTCGGTCATTTCCTTGACAACCACCTGTAAAGGCTCGGCGTTAATGTCGATCAAGGCGACTCGCGCGCCTTCGTCACCGAACAGGTGTGCAGTTGCCCTGCCCATACCTGACGCGGCACCGGTGACAATCGCAACCTCTCCCTTAATAGAACGGCTCAACGTAGATAGGGCCATGGTAAATCTCCATTCAAAAATTCAGTAAAGGAGTGTGCCTGAAGTACGAAGGCCATGGCAACTGATCTGCTAACAACCAAAGCGACGCGGCGGAAACACCTAAGGACTTTTGAAATGATCGATTTCGCAGCTTCTGTTAAGCTGCTCGTTTACATTTTTCCGGCTGACAGCGTGACTCAAGAAAAACTAGGCAGGATAGAAATCGCCAAACAGGCCCTGAATTTCTCGGCCGCTCACTTTACTATTTTCTCCAGGACTGATCGGGAGGATCTGCACGGGCATAACTTCCAAGTAGAATGCGAGCTTACTTCGCCGATTGACGCCAATGGGTTGATCTTTGATTACTCAGTGATCAAACGCGTGGTAAAAGCGCTGTGCGATGAGTTAGACGAGAAAACAATTCTGCCAGAGAAATCACCCTACTTGCAGCTGGAACGCGATGGACCCTATATTATTGGGGTCTACGGCGATGAGCGAATACCATTTTTGCCAAGAGACGTCATAACATTACCGATATCCAATGCCAGCGTTGAAGAACTCTGCCATTACCTACTGGGAAGAATGCTTGCTCACCCTGACATCAAAGCCGAGGACATCAGAGAAATGACAGTAAAGGTTTCATCCAGCCCTGGGCAAAATGGTTCCGCCAGTTGGTTCAAACTCGATTCAGAGACAAACTCATGAGTACCGTTGTGATTTCGGGCGCAAGTAAAGGTATCGGTAAGGCCGCAGCGGCACAATTTATTGATGCAGGACACCGGGTCTTTAATCTGTCCCGGACTCCTGCAGTCCTACCCGGCATAAAAAATATCCAGATTGATCTAGCAGCACCGCAGGCAGCACAGGAAGTCGCAGCATTCGCAGATAGCCTGGAGTCCGGCGTGATTCACCTGGTTCACAATGCAGCGAGACTCACCAGTGAGACCGTAAGAAGCGGTGACATTGATAACTTTCGCGCCGTTATCGACATCAACGTCGTTGCACCCCAAATTTTGAACGCCGCCCTATTACCAAAGATGAACGCTGGCTCGTCAATCATTTATGTGGGATCAACCTTGGCAGAAAAAGCCGTTCCTAACTCCTTTAGTTATGTTGTTACCAAACATGCAATGATCGGCATGATGCGAGCCACCTGCCAGGATCTGGCTGGTTCTGGTATCCATACGGCGTGCGTCTGCCCCGGATTTACCAACACAGAAATGTTGAGGGCTCACGTTGGTGACTCGCAGGAGATACTCGATAGTATCGCCGCAGGGTCAAGCTTTGGGCGACTGATCGAACCCACAGAAATCGCACGAACAATCTGCTTTGTGGCGGACAGCCCAGTGATCAACGGCGCCATCATTCACGCCAACCTTGGCCAAATAGAGCACTAGTATGCAAAACCAGACCAGAGAAATTTCCGACGAAATCCGGGAGAGACGAGAAAGGGTTTTCCTGATCCTCGCGGGCACTTTCCTTTCCGCTATGACCATGCTGAACATCATCGGTATCACCCGGTTCGTCCAGCTAGGCCCTTGGGTATTAGCGGTGGGCGTACTGCCGTACCCCTTGACCTTCCTCTGCACGGACCTGATCAGTGAATTATATGGGCGTGCACGCGCAAACTTTATGGTCACGGTCGGGTTGGGTCTCAATTTCCTTATTCTCGGCACCATGTGGCTAGCCAACGCGTTACCCTCAGCGGGCCTTGAGAGTCAGCCGCCCTGGCAGCTGATTCAACTGGCAGAGGATGTCGCTTTACCTAATGGCAGTGCTGTAACAGGGTCAGTTGAGCTGTTTACACTGCTTTACGCCGCCACCAGCGGTGCTGTCATGGCTTCAATGATTGCGTATATCGCCGCACAATATTGCGACGTATACATCTTCCATTTCTTAAAGCGACTCACAAAGGGTAAACACCTCTGGCTGAGGAACAACGGCAGCACCGTTATCAGCCAGGGTGTTGATTCGTTTATGGTGATCACCGTGACATTTGGCGCTCAGTTTCTCGCCGGGGTCATGAGCTCGGGCGCAATGCTGGTGCTCATGGGCAGCAACTACGTGTTCAAGCTGTGTGTTGCCCTGGCTGACACCCTACCTTTTTATATCGGTGTGCACTACCTGTCGAAATACCTCGAGCTATCAGAGGAAGAACTAATGGCACATGCCGAATAGACCCTTGAGCAGTAATGCTGAAGCCATCATCAAATTTTGGCTTGGCTCTGCCGATATGAATCCTGTGGAATTCAAGACCCAGCAGAAGCTCTGGTACGACTCAAAGACAGAAACCGACAACGATATTCGACGCGAATTCGAATCAGATCTGACATCTGCAGAACGCGGTGATCTGTCCCATTGGGGGAACACCGCCGAAGGGTCTCTTGCGTTAGTTATCCTTTTGGATCAGTTCACGCGCAACTTATACCGGGGAACACCTGAGGCGTATGCAAATGATGTTCAGGCACAGGCACTAGTCGTTTCCCAACTGGAAAAAGATGGGCTTCAGAGCCTCAATATTCCTGCTCTAATCGTTTTTTATCACCCACTCCACCACGCTGAAAACCTTAAACTACAAACAAAAGCGGTTTCCCTGTTCGAGGAGATGCTTGAACACGCATCGGATGAATGGTGTGAACCCATCAGGAGAAACCTTTCATCTATCAAAAGTCACTACGCTATCATCAGCAAGTTTGGTCGATTCCCTCACCGCAACAAAATTCTGAGCAGGCAATCGACACCAAAAGAGTGTCAGTACCTGCAACAGGATAAACGTACCTATGGACAGCACTGATGAATTCTGTTGCCACGGGAAATCTTAATGCGCGATGAACTGGGATTGAACTACACCACCGACAGCTCGGAATGTGTTCAGCTGTTTTGCGACGCTCTGGACCACTACCTGGCTTCCTCCGTTCAGGTTATGCCTACCCTGGAAAAGCTGTTTGAAAGGGATCCAGCCATGCCTATGGCACTGCTTTTTCGTGCCTACCTTCTAAAGCAAGCCGCAGACCCCAGGTTTCGGGCGGCCATTTATCAATGTTTCGACACCCTGTCTGCTCGACCGGACCTTAATGACCGGGAGCAACGCCATCTTAAGGCGCTCTCACTTTGGCAAGCAGACCAAATGACAGACGCCGTCGCTGTTTTAGACGACATCGTCATTAGTTACCCAGGAGACATGCTGGCACTTCGCATCGCGCACCACCTTCATTTTTACAGCGGCGACGGCAAACAGATGCTGGCATCCCTTCAAGTTGCCCTGGAAAACCAGGAACCTAAGAACCGTTATTACGGGTTTCTAAAAGGCATGCACAGCTTCGCACTGGAAGAGTCAGGGCGCTACCCTCAGGCAGAAGCAGCGGGCCTTGAAGCGCTGGACATCAACCAAAAGGATATCTGGGCAGCCCACGCGGTCACTCACGTTTACCAGATGCAATCACGCTTCGAAGAAGCCATACCGTTCATAGATTCTCTGCTCCCTGAATGGGACTCAGCGAACAACTTCGTGTTTCACCTTTACTGGCACAAAGCACTTCAGCACATTGGCCTGGGTAACCCAGACCAGGCACTTGCTGTTTATGACAAAACACTGGTTGAGCCGCTTCCGGATGATTTTTACCTGGATGTCTGTAACGCCGCCTCCCTGCTCTGGCGTCTGGAACTGTCCGGTTTAAACGTCGGTGATCGATGGAGCCAGTTGCACGAACTTTCAAAGAATCATATCCAGGACGACGAACTTGTCTTCACCAGCCTGCATTACCTGATGGCGCCTGCAATACTGGGGGATACAAAAACGGTCAAGGCAGGCCTGGATCACTTTCACCGCTGGTCAAATGAAAAAACCAGCCAGGGCGCTGTCGCTAAAAGGGTGGGTGTAACGATGGCAACGGCCCTAACGAAACTCGCATCCGAGCAAAAGAACGACGGCGTGAAGCTGATGCTAAGCGTGCAAAACCAAATTTACAGGATCGGTGGCTCACATGCACAGCGCCATCTATTTGACCAGTTAATCAACGCCTACGCCTGATAAACAACAGACTATAAATAAGGAAACATCATGGATTACGAAGCAATTATCTACGAAGTAGAAGACAACATCCTGACCATCACGCTTAATCGACCGGAACGCCTGAACGCCTTCAATGGTCAAATGTCATCTGAAGTACATAACGCTCTGGATCGCGCTGATGCTGATGACAATGTTAAAGCGATTATTTTTACAGGCGCTGGCCGCGGGTTTTGCGCGGGCGCGGACCTTGCTGGCGGCAGTGAAACATTCGACTACGAATCAGACGGCCGAGGCGTTCACCCTGATGGTGGCGGTGTGTTAACGCTCAGACTCTTCGAATGCTTGAAACCCGTTATTTCGGCCTGTAATGGCCCGGCTGTAGGCGTTGGTGCAACCATGCAATGCGCAATGGATATTCGAATGGCGTCCGAAAAAGCGCGTTATGGGTTTGTCTTTTCGAAACGTGGGATCGTACCGGAGGCCTGCTCAAGCTGGTTTTTGCCACGCTGTGTCGGCATTAACACCGCACTGGAATGGGCATATTCGGGCCGGATTTTTGATGCACAAGAGGCCTTGGAAAAACGGTTTGTTCGCAGTGTTCATAAAGAAAATGATCTAATGCCTGCGGCCCGGGATCTGGCACATGAATTCGCTGAGCAAACATCCTCGATCTCGGTCGCCATGATTCGTCAAATGATGTGGAAGATGCTCGGCGCTGATCATCCGATGGAGGCTCACAAAATCGATTCCCGTGGTGTTTACTTCACTGGAAAGTCGGAAGACGCCCATGAAGGCGTACAATCCTTCTTGGAAAAGCGACCCGCTCAGTTCGCCGGAAAAGTCAGTACCGACATGCCAGCGTTTTTCCCATGGTGGGAACAGCGAAAATTCGAATAACAGGACAAGCTTTTATCCCATGAACTACCTGGAACTCATTGTTGTAAAAGCCTGGGCCGATATTAAATCCGAGGCAAGCCGCGCCTACATCGGTTTTCTCTGGTGGTTTATCGAACCGCTCTTATATATGGGCTCTTTTTATCTTCTGTTCGGGCTCGGTCTTAAAATGGGCGGAGATAATTTTCTGTATTTCCTGTTGTGTGGGCTGCTTCCATGGAAATGGTTTTCCAGCTCACTCAGCAACGGAAGCCTCTCTATTATTGCCAATGCTGGATTGATCAATCAGATTTACCTGCCAAAGTACGTCCTGCCAATGGTGACCGTATCGGTCACTTCTATGAAGTTCCTGGTCGTTTTACCGATCCTGCTGTTATTTCTGGTGCTGAGTGGTTTCACACCCAGTATTCATTGGACTGCACTGCTGCCGATCGTAGCCTGCCAGTTTTTATTGGTTGCAGCGGTTGCCAGCCTGCTTGCCGCTATCGTTCCGTTCATCCCCGACCTTCGTTTTATTATCGAGAACGGTATGCTACTCCTGATGTTTCTTTCAGGGGTCTTTTTCGACATGAACCGCATTGATGAAAGCATGAGGGCGATTCTGTACCTGAACCCGGTCGCTGTGCTGCTCACGGCTTATCGTGATGTACTACTGCATAACCAATGGCCGCCAATTTTTGATATCTTTTACATTGCAGGCTTCGCGGCAGTCGTTGGCGCCTTCAGTTGGTCTGTACTGAAAAGAATCGACCGACGAGTTATCAAGGTACTCTGAACAGAGCCGACATCTGCGCAGACGCCACGACGTGGGGCTAGCAGTCATCATCCTTTCCCAGTCGCTCAAACTTGGGCAGGCGCTTTCCTAGTAGCGCCTGCGCTCCTTCCTTGGCATCTGGTCTGGCAACAAAAGCGTTCTGTGACACATTGGCTTCAATCAGGGCTTCGCGATAGCCTTTCCCTAAATGCGAATACACTAGACGCTTGGTTTCGGCGATAGCTGCAGGGGCAGAAGTAACCGCTAGCTTCTCAATATATTCGAGCGCATCAGATAACAAATTTTCCGGCTCGGATAATCTGTCGACAAGTCCCAGTCTTAGAGACTCTTCCGCCGTGATCTTGTCACTTGCCCAGAGAAGATCCAGCGCCCTGCCTGTCCCAACAAGTCTTGGCAGTATCCAACTGGAGCCATGCTCTGCAATTAACCCACGTTTCAGAAATACCGTTGTCAGCACCGCATCCCTTGATGCAATACGGATATCGCTCATCAGTGCCAGAATTAAACCGCCACCAGCAGCGACGCCATTGATCGCGGAAATAACCGGCTTGGGTACCTCCAGCAGGTAGGAAAATATCCCTGGAAGCTCATCACTGGTTTCATCAGCGCTGGCGGGCAGCTTGCCGCTGGTAACGCTCGCAAGAACGGCAGAATCAAGCCCGGCGGAAAAACCACGGCCATTACCTGTGATGACAATTCCGACAACATCAGGATTCTGCACGCCGGCATCTATTGCTGCGCGAATTTCGGTGAGTGTATGGTAGGTGAACGCGTTCAACTTATCCGGTCTATTTAGGGTCAGTAAGGCGGCGCTACCGATGACTTCATATTCAATTTCTGTGTAACTCATACGAGGTTCATCCTCATTCCGCAAACGTAGACCTGATCATCGCCACTGATCTTTCCTCGAGCAGCAGCTGCATCAAGAATCGCAGTCTTGTTTGTAGCTTTTATGTCAATGCCTCCAAGACCTTCTGGCCGGCCGTCGGTGCAAGCTACGAACCTGACCACAGCATTTTCAAAACAGATTTGGGAAATTCCGTCTGAGGTATCAAGTGGCAGCTGCGCGATTTCCGCCCAGCGCTGCGACACTGACGCAGGGTCATCGCACTGGATTTCTGCTGCAGCTATTCCCTTCACCCGCCCAAGCTGCTTCGCGCGTTGCCAGTCTGGCCCGGCCGGGTGCCAGGGGCCGTCCTTATCTAACGCACCTTTTCCTAACTGTTGGTCAATCTCGAAAAATGTGCCACCAGTATCGCGAGGGTGTAGCTGAAGATTAATAAACTCACTAGACTGATTGTCTAAAACAATCCGGATACCCAGTTCATCGACATGAGCGCGGCGTGGTGGGTGGTCGTCACATTGCGTAATCACCATGTAGCCACTGTCCCCACCTCTTCGTTCAATATAGCGCTCACCCGCCGTATTTGCCTTGATTGGCGCAACTACTTCAAGCAACTGATCTCCGATCGGAAACAATGCGTTTTCCAAACCAAAGTAACCAACACCAGGATCCCGATAACAAACTTCCACGCCCAGGATCTCTTTGAGGTCGTCCTCCACGGGTTGCAGCTTTTCCGCCACCCCCGCTATTTGCCTGATTCTTAGCCACATATCTCTCTCCGTTTTTAATAATCACAATAGGTGATGGACCATGTCTGTTCAAGCGACGGGCAATGACATTGGAATATATCTCGGTTATCTTTAAGGACCTAATCACTAAACATGAGAGCTGCATGGCTACGCTCAATGAAACACGACAATCCATCTTTCCTGAAGGCCAGGACACATGGGAATCCATCGCCCTGCGGGCGCTTCCAGACATGGACCGTGAAGAGGCAGTCGGCTTACTACAAAGCTGGAACCTACACGCCTTTATGCGTCCCGCAGCAGCAAAGGGTTCAATCAGGGCAGGTAACACAATACTGCCTAGTGACATTATTTTTATAGCACCACCGCAAGCCTAGATGGGATCCCCAATCATCATAGATGTCAGGATAGCTGCTGCCCATGAAGGCATTGCCGAGCTCGTTGTATCTATAGCCTATGAGAACGGTGGCATTACAGAAGTGGCTCTGGACCAGATCGCGACCTCGGCCTTGATGGATTCGTGCAACGCCAGTTCGATCGACGATGTTAAGGGGCAATCCTGGGTCAAAGTACGGGACGCACTTCAGATTTCATACAATCGATATCAATAAAATTTCGGAGTAAAACATGTTGGACCTCATCATTCGTAACGGCACAATCGTAGACGGTACCGGGATGCCTGGATACCTGGGAGATGTTGGCGTCAAAGACGGAAAGATCGTTGCCAGCGGCAGCATCAACGAACCGGCAGCCCAGGAACTTGATGCGCGCGGGAAAACCGTATCTCCGGGGTTTATTGATCCACACACGCATTTCGATGCGCAGCTACTATGGGACGGCCGAGCCAAGCCTGCTATCGAACATGGCATCACAACCATCGTGCCCGGTAACTGTTCTCTCTCACTTGCACCACTAAAGGCAAAGCACCGCATGAAGCTGGTGGGGATGTTTAACCAGATTGAGGAAATGCCCATTAAAGCTTTCGAGGAAGGCGTTGAATGGAACTGGGAAACCTTTGAAGAGTTTTTAAACCGCATCCAACAAGACCTCACCATCAATGTGGCGCCATTGGTTGGGCACAGCGTCCTGCGACTGTGGGTAATGGGTGATGACTCAATGCAGCGCACCGCCAATGACGAAGAGCTTGGCAGGATGCAGGAGCTCCTGAGGGAATGCCTGCGAAATGGCGCGATTGGGATGTCTACCAGCTTTGTCGACATGGACGAAACGCTGCAACCTGTACCCAGCAGATATGCCGACCAGCAAGAGTTGCACGCACTTTGTGAAGTACTCGGAGAGTTCAACAGAGTACTGCAAATTGTGCACGAGTTTTATGACGCCGACATTACCCTTGCTCGAATTGATCAACTGGCAGAAATCAGCCTGAAGTACAAAATCACAACAACCTTCTCGCCCCTGTTTGTCAACGTGACAGAAAATGACAGCGTCAATCGGGTCATGGCCAGGGTCGATGAGCAATTCAAGCGTGGTGCTCGCGTATGGCCCCAGGTCCAAACGAGACCTATCGACATCAGCTTTTGTTTTGAGGTGCCAAGCCTGCTCTTTATTCGGTTACCGAGTTGGTATCAGCTGATGAGGTTTGGCAGCCATGACGACATCAAAGCTGCGTTCAAAGATGAAGGCAAACGCAAGCAACTGGTCGCAGAAGCTAAGACCATGTCACCGATGTGGGACACCCTGATTTTACGACAGGTAGACTCAGCAGACAACCAACAGTTTGTTGGAAAAACCCTCGCCGAAATCGCCGCTACCCGAAATACCAGCACCATAGACACCATGATCGACCTTTCAATTGAAGAAGATCTCCAGGCACATTTTCTCTCCTTGAACATGGGCCACACGGATAACGAGATCGTCGGCAGTTTACTCGCCAACCCCAGAGTCCATCTGGGCGCCAGTGATGGCGGTGCGCATATCCTCTCTTTTTCAACTTATGGCGATACAGGTTACCTGTTTAGCCAGTTTGTTCGTCACTGCAAGGCGCTCACGGTCGAAGAAGCGGTAAAGAAAATCACCTTGGACACTGCCAACATCTGGGGCATGAACAATCGCGGGCTGCTCCACCTGGGCTACGCAGCTGACATCACGATTTTTGATGCCGAGCAAATCGATCGCGGCGAAGAGTATTACGTTCAGGACGTGCCCGGTAACGGCAGCCGTTACGTCAGGGACAGTATAGGAATAGATACGGTCATTATTGGTGGTGAGATCGCCTACAGAGACGGCGAATATACAGCGTCCGCCATCGGCTCGATTATTCCGGGAGCCTCGTGTGCCTGAAGCGAACAGATCTGAAATAAACCAACGCCGGGTCAGCACAAACGGTATTGAACTCAACATCGCAGAGCAGGGTGAAGGGCCTCTTGTCCTAATGCTTCACGGCTTTCCCGAGTCCTGGTATTCATGGCGCCACCAGATTCCCGCAGTCGCCAGCGCAGGCTTCCATGCGGTTGCACCGGACATGCGAGGTTACGGAAAAAGTGATAAACCTGCTGACATTTCAACCTATAATCAGGTTGAAGTGACTAACGATATTATCGGGCTCATTTCTTCGCTTGGCTACAAAACAGCAATTGTGTTTGGACATGATTGGGGAGCCCCAACTGCATGGTCCTGCGCATTGCATCACCCGGATAAAGTCACCGCAGTAGGGGTACTCTCCGTGCCATTTAGCCCCAGGGCGCCAGCACCACCGCTGGACATGATGAAAGAGATTTTTAAAGACATGTTCTTCTATCAGCTTTACTTTCAGGAACCCGGGGTCGCAGAGAAAGAATGGGAGAAAAATGTCAGGGTTAACCTCCGGAAGTTTTATCACATTGGTTCCGGTGCCTTTGACGCAGGCAACTTTATCGCACCAAAATCACCCGACTCAGACCTATTATCTGACATGGAAGATCCGGGAACACTCGGCACCTGGTGTACCGAAAGCGATCTCGACTTTTACACCACCGAGTTTGAACAAAGTGGGTTTCGAGGCCCATTAAACTATTACCGCAACCACAACCTAACCTGGTCCTTAACCGAAGGCGGTCCCGAAAAAATAACCCAGCCTGCCTTGTTTGTCGCAGGGGAAAAGGATGGCGTGATTATGCTCGCCGCGGATGCACTCAAAAACATGCCCCGCTACGTGACCAACCTAAAAGTGAACCAGTTGATTCCTGGCATCGGCCACTGGACGCAACAGGAAGCACCTGCAGAAGTGAATACCCTAATGATCGATTTTATTACTTCAGTGAAACAGCCAATATGAACCAAAACATTGCAGTTGTAGGCGCAGGCATCTGCGGTCTTTGCACCGGCCTTGCACTAGCCGTAAAGGGTAACACTGTTACCATCTATGAGCGTGACATCGAGCCACCGAAAGGCGGCGCAGACCAGGCGTTTTTTGAATGGAACCGGCGGGGCGCAGCGCAGTTCAGGCATCCACACGCCTTTCTCGCGGTCATGTGCAATATGCTTGAAAAAAACTACCCAGACCTGATCGAACAATTCTTGGAAGCTGGAGCCCGCAAACTGTCTTTCAGTGACATGTTGCCACCAGCACTAATGCTTCAGTATGAACCAGAGCCCGCCGACGACGACATGTGGATGCTGATGTGCCGAAGGGCAACTATGGAGACAGTTCTCCGACGGTATGTCGAGGACACTCCCAACGTGACCATTAACAACACAAGCAATGTTGTAGGAATGACGACTACCGGTCTACGGGAGAGCATCACGGTTACCGGACTGGAGGTTCAGATTAAACGCGGCGGTATAGAACAGATTAACCATGACGTTGTTGTCGATGCCAGCGGCAGGGGAACAAAATTTCCCGCATGGCTGGATGCGCTTGGCTCCAAGGTCACAATAGAAGACGATGACGCGGATATTGTTTACTACACGAGACATTACCAGCTTAACCCAGGCGAACAGGAACCCTCACGCCACGGCAAGGAACGTTCTGCGGGCGACCTAGGCTATATGAAATATGGCGTATTCCCTGGCGACAACGGTCACTTCGCCGTCATTATCTGTCTGCCAAACCATGAGGCAGCGCTACGTGAAGCCATCAAAGACCCGGACCAGTTCGATAATATCTGCAACGCCATTCCCGGCCTGAAGCCCTGGGTCAATTCATCTAAATCAACCCCCACCACCGCTTCATTCGGATTCGGCGACATCCACGCTACATGGCGCCACTTTGTTAACGACGGCATTCCCGTGGCACTCAACTTCTTTGCGGTGGGAGATTCGGCCGTTAGGACAAACCCGCTCTATGGCAGGGGATGTTCGACAGGCACCATCCATGCACACCTACTGGCCAGTACGTTGGATGACTTCACGGACCCTGTTGAGCGCGCTCTTAGGTTCGATGAAGAAACAGAAAACGAGCTACGTCCCATATTCGCTGCAAGTCTTAGTGAAGACAAGCAGGGTATAAAACGTGCTGTCGCCGCACTTAAAGGCAAAAACGTCGAAGACACGGGCAGTTTCAAAAAATGGTTGAAGGCCGCTTTTGGCGATGCTATCAACAGCGCCGCTAGTGAACAACTGCACGTCTTACGAGGGGCTATGCGAACTTTTAACCTGATGGAAAAACCAGGCGACTTCCTGAAAGACTCCAAGATTCGCTGGACTATACTCCGCTATATGTTGAGAGGCCGCGCGAAAAACAATCGTGCAAGATTTCAACGAGGACCCAAGCGGGAGGAAATGCTGGCGATAGCACAACAACCGAACCATGAGGTGGCTGCCTGAGTTAGCCGCCACGCAGCGATCTAAGCGTCTGATGACACGCTATCGTTACGTCATAATCCGCGCAATTTATATATTGCCCGCAGCTCTATACTGGCGTAGCACCTGCTTGATTCAACGTCAAAAATGTTAACCAGCACATCAACAAACTCATGGCCTTTCTTGGCAAACAGGTCTTTGACCTCCATCTCGCCGACCAAGTTTGTACCCTGCGGAATCGGCGCATAGTTTTGGGACTTTGTTTCCATGTGCACCCAGGGATTCATATGCGCGTTGGCCGCCAGTACCCAGTTAGAGATTCCAAGGACAAAGGACGGGTTCGCATAACCCTCTATACTGTAGGGCGCAGCCATTTCTGATCTTTCGCGGAGATAGGTGCTCATCTCATGATCAGCGTTCCAACGGTACGTAAAGGCTTTACAACCGGACTTTCGTAGCCTCTCCATATTTTCTCGGGTCGCCGCCACTGGTACGATCTTTTTGTCCCCAATCTCATCGTTCCGTCTAACAGGTGGGTCAATTTTTGTGCGGGCAATATGAATGTCGGCCGTTGCACAGGGAGCCTCACCATCCGGCACCAGCACCGCGCTGTATCCTTGATCGCCCTGCTCTTGATGCCTGCTCTGGGGCTGAGTCTGGCGCTCGATTGGGTTTACAATATTAATGTCGAAAACCTGTTCATCATAGAGCGGCGAATTGACCCGCACGTGTGCATAACCTCGTTCAAGGAAAGCCATGCCATCGCTAATCGCAGCCGGGTGCAAAAGATAAGCTGAAACAGTGACACCGGGTACAAGACCGCCTTTAAACCCAAAATCCTTCGCAACCTTGTCACCATGAATTTCATTTTTAGAATGTGGTACCTGATTATAGGCCGTGCCTTTCCAGTCTTTCGTCATCTCGTTCTCTCTATTCCACTTCTCGATATTCTATCTTGCAAACTTGTCGATAGCATAGCGGTGGGCAATCGTGTAATTTGCTGCTCCAAACAGTCTACGAGAGCGCGCCATGGCAAACGACAAAATCAAACGCCCCTATTCATCATTAGTAGTTGATGGCAATGAAAAAGCTGCAGCCAGATCAATGCTGTATGCCGTCGGGTTTACAGAGGAAGACTTCGGGAAATCACAGGTGGGCATTGCCTCAACCTGGAGCAACCTGACGCCATGTAACATGCACATCAACGAACTGGCGGATGCGGCAGGCATGGGTGCTGACGAGTCAGGCGGCAAGGCGGTGACCTTTAATACCATCACCGTTTCTGATGGTATTTCAATGGGCTCTCCCGGCATGAGGTATTCACTGGTGTCTCGTGAAGTCATTGCGGACTCCATTGAAACCGTCGTCTGTGCTGAAGGTTTCGACGGTTTCGTCGCTATTGGTGGCTGTGACAAGAATATGCCAGGCTGCGCTATGGCAATGGCCAGAATCAACCGGCCAAGTGTGTTTGTCTACGGCGGCACTATCCAACCCGGCAAAGATCGGCGTGACATCGTCTCTGTGTTCGAGGCTGTCGGACAGCATGCTGCAGGTAAGATATCGGATATTGAATTAAAAGACGTTGAATCAACATCAATTCCTGGCCCAGGTTCCTGCGGCGGCATGTACACCGCTAATACCATGGCCTCAGCGATAGAAGCCCTTGGCCTGTCTCTGCCTAATTCATCTGCACAGGAAGCTATTTCAGACAACAAACGAGCCGACAGCTACGCCGCAGGTGAAGCTGTCGTCCGATTGATTCAGCAAGACATCAAGCCTTCAGATATTCTTTCGATAAAATCATTCGAAAACGCGATAACTGTCGTCATTGCACTGGAAGGATCAACCAATGCAGTCCTGCATCTTCTTGCCATAGCGCATGCAGCAGGCATCCCACTGACCATTGATGATTTTAGCAGGATCGGCGCACGCGTCCCTGTGCTCGCTGATATGCGACCAGCAGGCCAATACTCAATGAGCGAACTCATCGAAATCGGTGGTATTCAACCACTGATGAAAATACTGCTGGCTGAAGGCTTGTTGCACGGCGACTGCCTGACAGTGACGGGTAAGACACTGGCGGAAAACCTTGAGAGCGTAAAGCCCTATCCAGCCGATCAGAAAGTCATCCGCCCCATGGATAATCCTGTCAAGAAAGACTCACATCTGGTCGTCCTGCGTGGCAACATCGCAACCGAGGGGGCCGTCGCTAAAATCACAGGCCACGAAGGCCTTAGGTTCAAAGGCTCCGCAAAGTGCTTCCATGGCGAGGAAGCGGCTCTCAAAGCTATCCTTGCCGGTTCTATCGTCGCTGGAGATGTCGTCGTGATTCGTTATGAAGGCCCAAGAGGTGGTCCCGGTATGCGTGAGATGCTTTCCCCGACCAGTGCAATTAATGGTCGTGGACTATCCGACACCGTTGCCATGATTACGGACGGCAGGTTCTCCGGCGGCTCCCATGGTTTCGTCATCGGCCACGTTACCCCAGAAGCGTTTGATGGCGGTACAATCGCCCTGATAGAAGACGGTGATACCATTACTATCGATGCCGAAGCCAAGAGTATAGATGTTCATGTCGAAGATTCAGAACTGGAGCAGCGACGGTCAGCCTGGACACAGCCTGAACCTTACGCAACCAGAGGCACACTGGCCAAATACGCGAAGTTGGTCAGCTCGGCCTCTGAGGGTGCCGTTACCGACAAGTAGCAGCCACGTTTAATGACATCAATAACCCACTTTGATGTCATTGTCCTTGGCGGCGGCCTAGCTGGACTTACTGCTGCGATTACCGCTGCAGAAACCGGTGCTACCGTTTGCCTTCTCGAAATCGCGCCAAGGGCACTGCGGGGCGGAAATACCCGGCACACTAGAAACCTCCGTCCAATGCACGCATCAGGCGCGTTCCCCATGGAAGGTGCCTACGACTTCGATGAGTACCTTGATGACCTGTTACGCGTCACCGCCGGTGATACTAATCACGCCCTGGCGGAACTCACCATCCGAGAATCTAACCACGCTTTAACATGGCTACAGGAGCACGGTGTCGCCTTCCAGAGACCATTATCCGGCACACTCCACCTTGGCCGTACCAACGCTTTTTTCCTCGGGGGAGGAAAGGCTCTCGTCAACTCTCTTTACCGGTTCGCCGTTCAACTTGGCGTGCATACAATTTATGAAGCAACGGACATCGCCCTTAACATTTCAGGCGACCGGTTTGTCGATCTTACCTATCAACAGATTAACAACACACACCGTATCTCTGGCAAGTCTCTGGTTACCGCCGCCGGTGGGTTCGAAGCGAACCTTGATTGGCTTGAAGAAGCCTGGGGACCTGCAGCCAAAAATTTCCTGGTGCGCGGCACCCCGTACAACAAAGGTGACATCCTGCGTCAACTGCTTGACGCAGGATTCAAACAGATTGGCGATGCAGCCCAGTGCCACGCCGTAGCGATCGATGGACGTGCGCCGGCCTATGACGGCGGCATCGTCAGCCGGGTCGATTCCGTCCCCCTTGGTATTGTCGTTAACAATGAGGGTAAAAGATTTTACGATGAAGGCCAGGATTTTTGGCCGAAGCGCTACGCCATCTGGGGCAGATTAATTGCAGCCCAGACCGACCAAATTGGTTACGCCATTACAGATGCCAAAGCCGAGGGCCTTTTTATGCCAACGGTATTACCACCCCTAAAATCGACAACGATTGATGATCTTGCAAAGCAGATTAACATTCCGGCCGATTCACTCCAAAAGACCATTGGCGAATTTAACGCCGCGACAGTTTCGGGCTCATTTGATCACCAGGCGCTTGACGAATGCCACACAGAGGGGCTGCCCATTAACAAAAGCCATTGGGCCAGACAGATAGATACGCCGCCTTATAGCGCCTACCCCTTAAGACCCGGTATAACCTTCACCTACCTCGGTGTAGCCGTAGACGACCGCGCCCGAGTGCAGGTTGAGCACGGCAATCCCAGCGAAAATATTTTTGCTGCAGGTGAAATGATGGCAGGTAATATCCTGGGCCGCGGCTATCTGGCAGGTATCGGTATGACGATCGGCAATGTTTTCGGACGTATCGCCGGGCGAGAGGCCGCAAGACATGCCAACTAACCAAACGACCGCCGAAGCAATCAGGGTCATGACCATCTGCAACGCGTGTCGCTATTGCGAAGGGCATTGCGCTGTTTTTCCAGCGATGGAACGACAAACGGTATTCACCCAAAACAATATCGATTTCCTGTCCAACCTTTGCCATCAATGTGGCGCCTGCTATCAGCACTGCCAGTATGCGGACCCACATGAATTCGGCATCAACGTACCGGCGGTTTTCGAGCAGGCTCGCCGTGAAAGCTACACGCAATTTCTTTGGCCTACATTTATGCAACCAGCGGTACTGCATGGCGGCAAGTTTATGGCAACAACGCTGCTGCTTGCCATCAGCCTATTTTTTTTGGCCATCGTTGGTCTCAGTGGCATGTCAAAAATCTTTGCGCCGCAGGTTAACTTTTACAACCTGATGCCACATTCTGTGATGGCTGGTGCTTTTTCACTCTCGGCTGTGATGGTGGTTGTCAGCTGGTGGATGACCCTGCGCCGGTACTGGCATTCCATCTCCTTGCCAAGCCCCGGGTCAATCCGGATGTCGACCTATCGTGCCGCCCTCGCAAGTGCGCTAACGTTAAAAAACCTTGATGGTGGGCATGGTGAGGGTTGTTACGAATCAGGGGAATCACCTTCGCTATGGAAGCGGCGCCATCACCATCTCGTTTTGATTGGTTTCGTCCTGTGTTTCTTCGCAACGCTGCTTGGGACTTTCTACCATTACAGCCTTAATGTTCCAGCACCTTATGGCTGGCTGACGCTACCAAAAATACTTGGGGTGACCGGCGGGATTATGTTGTTGGTGGGCTGTGCGGGTCTTTTCTGGATAAAGCAGACCGCCGATCAACGCTTGGTGTCACATGACAATGGCTATGGCAGTAGCCTGACAGCGCTCCTGTTCCTTACCAGCCTTACTGGCCTTGGTTTACCTATCGCCAAAGGAACTGGGGCACTGGGGTTTTTGCTGGCGGTTCATCTTGGTTGTGTTCTTGCGCTATTCCTGAACTTCGCGTGGGGGAAATTTATTCATGGGTTCTTTCGGTTCATCGCCCTACTTGCCGACGAGCACCAGAAAACTCAATAAAACACCAGCGTTCTAACCTCAGTCAGCACCGCCCTGACGGAAGCATCATCTGTATCAGATATCTCAAAGGCGGAAGGTGACATAAAGCGTGCAACGCCAGACTCATCAAAGACATAGTCTTTCAGCGACATAGCCTTTCAGCACGATAGGCTTTCAGCACGATAGCCTTTCAGCACGATAGCCTTTAACCGACATCGCCTCTGTCGGCGCTCTAGACGCCCGTCCAGGCTCATCTGCCCCATGTTTATAATGGTAGAGCCCAGGCCGCCCCTGATCTCTAGTAACGAAGGTCAACTCGGTGACAACACTGATCACTTTTCAATCCCCCCCGTTTCAGGTGCCTGTCTGGCACGCTGGTTGTAGAGTAGCGCTCGAAGTTTAATGCCTTCTTCCTTGGTTATTTTGGAAAAGTCATTTTGCAGTTCTGATCCTGCAGCCATGCCTCTTTGGACAGCAGGGCGATCACCCAGTTCTTCGAACCATCGTTTGAAATACTTGAACTCACTGATGTCCTGCCCCTGGCTTTCCCAGTTAATGGTCCATGGGTAGCAGATCATGTCAGCAATCGTGTACTCGTTACCGCAAAGGTAACGCTGGTTGTAAAGCTGGTTGTTCAAGACACCATAAAAACGATTAACCTCATCCGTAAACCGGGTCACCGCATAAGACTGGTCCCCCTGATCGTCAACGAGTCTACGAAAGTGGCCGCACTCACCGGTTTTCGGTCCCTGATTTGCCATTTGCCACATCACCCACTGCATGACATTGTACCTTCCGCGCGCATCAGCAGGCATGAACTGGCCTGTCTTTTCAGCGATATAGAGCATAATTGCACCAGACTCAAATACCGAAAGGGGTCCCTGTCCATCGACTGGATCATGATCCACTAAGGTCGGCATTCTGTTGTTGGGGTTAAGCGAAAGAAAATCGTCAGTGAACTGGTCCCCCTTACCAATGTTGCATTCAACCAGCTGGTACTCGATGCCACATTCTTCCAGTTGGATAGTGACTTTTTTGCCATTTGGTGTGGGCCAGTAATGTAGGTCCAGCATTTTGGTTACCTTCAGGTTGTGATAAGAACCCTAGTTTGCCCCTTGGCGATCACGTAGGGAAATCAACCTGTAGAATAGCCCTTGGTGACATTTCGAATAAATCAATTCAATACCAGCCCCCCAATGGAGTCATCCCGATTCCAGTTGACGCCCTTTCCGGTGTGGCCAAATTGCGCACTTATTCGCTATTTTCACTAAACGATCAACCTATAAGCTAATTAATTCAACAGCTTATAATCCGGCACGAAACTTGTACTGTAAGGATACAAAGGAGAACTACCCATGCTTGATTTAATACTTCACCTCATGTGCCTAGGCGCCGTCATTCTGCTTATTGCCCGAAGCCTGCCTGGGATGCATGTCGACTCTTACGGCACATCTGTCATGGTCGCTATCGTTTATGGGCTGATCAACATAACGCTTGGGTTCATTCTCAAACTGCTCGGGCTACCATTTATCATCATCACGATGGGGGTCTTCCTGATCCTCATCAATGCCTTTCTATTGTGGATCACCGACCAGTTATTAGAAGACTTCGAGATTGAAGGCATCGGAACCACCTTCATCGCGGCATTGCTGATCACAATCACAGACACCATACTGGCCATCATCTTTTGAACAATATGGTTTGAAAAGGTGTGACCACAATGACGAGTGTTCGTTAATTCTAATGGAGTGACAGTAAACCGATGAGTGCAGAAATCAGACCGGCCATGGGCTGGAAGCAAGTGTTGGTGCTCGCAAACAATGAAGTCGAGCTACTGATTACCCTCGATGTTGGGCCGCGTATCATCTCTTACCGCCACCAGGGCGGACTGAACGTATTCAAAACATTTGATGATCAACTGGGAACGTCCGGAGAAGCAGACTGGCAGATCAGGGGTGGTCATCGCCTGTGGATGGCACCGGAGACAACCTCATCCTACTTCCCTGACAACCAACCGGTTTCTTTTACACTCATGGATGAAAACCATGTCTGCCTGCGGACACCCGCGGAAGCTGAAAGCGGCATCGAGAAAGAAATTGAAATTATTCTCGATAAAAAAACATCCAGCGTTACGCTCAATCACAGCATTTCGGCCACCAAAGACATGAGCTCCGGCATCGCCCCCTGGGGTCTGACGGTACTCAAGGCCGGTGGCAAAGCGATTATACCAATGCCGCCCAGAAGCCTTCACCCAAACGACCTGCCGGCAACAGAACAGAACGCTGGGCGTGACCTAGACCTGAACTTACTGCCAAACCGAAAGATGTCTTTATGGGCTTACACGAACCTAACGGACCCCCGTTTTAACTGGTGTGCAGATCGATTGGAAATCAGTCAGGACGCCAATATGCCTTCCACAAAGCTTGGTTTTCTACATCAGCTGCAAAGCGCACACTACGAAGTTGACGGCTACCGGTTCTCAAAAACAATCGACTATCGTCAAGATGCAACCTATCCGGATGGCAACTGCAATCTGGAAATATTTACTGACGGAGAGATGCTTGAACTGGAAAGCCTCGGCCCCCTTGTCACCTTGAACAAAGGCGATAGAATCGTACACACAGAAGACTGGTCACTCAAACGCAGCTGAAATCCCTACATCATTTAAAAAGGCCGCGTTTAAAAGGGAACGGAGGTTAATCCCCTCCGCACCCTTAAACTGTCCCCCTTAGACTGTACCCTTTAGACTACTGCCACGTGTGGCGCCAAACGCGAAACTCACCAGATTCGTTCTTTCTCAACACATCAAAGTACCTTGCTTCCGTACGACTTGCTGTCAGGGCGCCTGCCTCTGTAACACCTTGAGCCGGGTTTTTAAGCTCAAGGTGAATCACATACTCGTACTCGGCTATCGCGATATCATCCAGAACTTCAACCATGGGCGGCGTAATGACTTCTATTCTATAGGTCGCTGCTTCAAACACCGGCGTCAGAAACTGCGCATATTGAGCCGCGCCCTCAATCACATCTGCGCCCGGCGGAATTAATCTAACATCCGGATCCAAAACAGACACATAAGAAGGAATATCCGCCGTTGCGACCGCTTCACGCCATTGCGCATACAGCTCTTCAATCTGTTTTACTTCATCTGCCCGTGCCTCAAGCCCAAGCAGGGAGACCCACAGGACCAAAAAATACTTCATACATTAACTCCAACTAGGGGTGAAATTTCGGCGTCCGTTTTTTCATAAACGCATCGATTGCTTCTTTTGCTTCAGCGGACCCGACACTGTCGATCAACTGTTGCGCCTCAAGCAGCAGACTTGCCTTCAAATCCTGATTAACACCCTGATTGAGGTTTGTCTTCATGCGCGAAAGCGTAACAGATGGCCCGTTGGCAATCTCCCTGGCATAGTTGAAAGCATCAGCGCGAAAAGTTTCCTCAGGAAACACCTGATTAAAAAGGCCCAGCCTTTCGCCTTCTTCAGCACCGACTCGCCTCGCCGTATAGAATAACTCCTTGGCTTTTGACAACCCGATCAGCCGAGGGAGGAACCAGCTCGCCCCATAATCACCGGAAAGACCAATATTCCTAAACGCAGTCGTGATAAACGCATTGCTCGAGGCGACCCTGAGGTCACAGGCGAGTGCTATCGACAATCCAGCACCTGCCGCTGCACCAGGCAACGCGGCAACCGTTAACTTGCCCAGTTCATGAATCCGAAGGGTCAACGTTTCCTGCTTTTGGAACAACTCTGCGACACGTTCATCTCGGGGTTTCAGCATTCCACCGGCCCCCATCCCGCTGACATCGCCACCTGAACAGAACGCGTCCCCTGCCCCGGTGATCATGACACAACCTACGCGCTGGTCATTCCCAAGGGCCAGCAACACAGACCGCAACGCGGGCGTCAAGACATCGCCAAGCGCATTCTTTTTGTGCGGTTTATTTAACGTAACCACCCCCACCCTGTCCTCAATATGACAGAGAAGCTCGTTTGTCCCTGTATCAATATCAACCATTTTCATCCCACATAGCACGCTGCCCGACGCAAGGCGATTTCTTCGCCCGCCACTTTCAGTTAGCATCACACACTGAATGCCGCCCCGCAAACCGACTATTTAACTCACTTCGTCAAGAAAAGGCTTCCAGAACCACATGAAAGACATAAGCAAGCTGATCCCTGTCATCCTTCTAGTATGTGCCTCACCACTTTACGCTGATGAACCAAAAGAGCGCGACGAGATCGCGACGGAATATAAGTGGGATTTAGCTGACATGTATGTTTCCACTGATAGTTGGGAAGCAGACATCCTAAAGTACAACGCGCTTTTACCAGAGATTGAATCCTACCAGGGGCACCTTGGCGATAATGGTAAAACACTGCTTGCTGCGATCCAGAAAATGGAAGAGATCGAAATGCTGATCTCGGATATTTTTGTGTACGCCGGACTCAAGTCTTATGAAGACATGCGGGTAGGCGAGAACAGTGCGAACTTTTCCCGAGCCCGAACACTTTCAACGAAATACAACGAAGCAACCTCATATATGAGGCCCGAACTTCTTGCGATTCCACCGCAAAAGCTGGAAAAAATGATCAGCGCTACGAAGGGACTTGGCATCTATCGTCATTTTATCGACGAGCAGCTTCGTATGCGGAATTACACGCTCAGCGAGGCTGAAGAAAAAATTCTGGCCAGTGCGAGTGACGCACTTGGAAAATTCAGCAGTGTCTACGGCGCTTTCAACAACGCCGACATCAGGTACGGCGAGATCGTCGATGCAGAAGGCAACACCGTAGAGCTGACAAAAGCTCGTTACGCGGCCTTCATGAGTTCAACGGATCGGCGGGTAAGGGAAGATGCCTGGAAAGGTGTCTATGGGGAATACGAGCGCATGGGTAACACGCTGGCTGCCAACTACGAAGGTCACGTCAAGGCGCGGGTATTCCAGGCGAAAATTCGTGGCTTCGATTCAGCGCTGCAAGCAGCCACCTATGGCAATGCCATTCCTACAGAGGTGTACACCAACCTGATCCAGGCGGCGAGGCAGGGCACAGGTCCACTGCAGCGCTATATGGAAATTCGCCGCGCGGCGCTGGGTGTAGAAACCCTGCAACCCTGGGATACCTCCGCACCTATCGGTGCAGAAACCATCAAAGACGTCTCGTTTGAAGAGGCCAAACAGATCGTGGCCGACGCCCTGACGCCACTCGGAAAGGAGTATGTCACCACCTACTGGAAAGGCTTTAGCGAAGGCTGGGTAGACGCCTATGAGTCACAGGGTAAACGCGGTGGTGCCTATTCCTGGGGCACCTACCGGTCAAAGCCTTACCTGTCAATGAACTACAACGGTACCTTCAGCAGTGTTTCAACACTCGCTCATGAATATGGGCACTCGATCCATTCGAGTCTTGCGGCCGAAGCACAACCTTACACCTACGCAAGCTATCGTACCTTTATTGCGGAAATCGCTTCCATGACCAACGAGGCGATCCTGTTCCAAAAGATGCTAAGCGAAGCCGAAACGAAAGAAGACAAAGTCTTCCTTCTGCAAACCTACCTAGACGAGTTCCGCGGCGGCTTTTATACCCAGGCATTGTTTGCTGATTACGAAATGCAGGCACATGCTGCAGTGGAGTCCGGTAAAGCGCTAACCAAAGAATCCCTGAACAAGATATATCACGACACTCACCTTGCTTACTATGGTGATTCAGTGCGGATGGATCCACTGGTTGACAGCACCTGGAGTCGAATCCCGCACTTTCTTAGGAACGACAATTTTTATGTCTACCAATACTCAACTTCATTTGTCGCAGCCACCGCTCTCGCGAAAATGATCCTAAAAGAAGGGGAACCTGCGAGGGAGCGCTTCCTGAATCTTCTGCGCTCAGGAAGCAACGACTACCCTATAGCATTGCTGAAGAAGGCGGGTATCGATATGACAACCCCAGCACCGGTTATCGCCACTATCGAAGTATTCGACCAAATGGTGAGCGAGTTGGAACAGACACTCAAAGAATGATCAGGAAAACGTGGGATGAAACACTAAAGAACGTTTAGAGAGATGCTGAAAGAAAGGGACCATCTACACAAATACGGCGACCATCCGGCGAGTGGCAGGCTCCACAAATGCCAACCCCGCACTTGGTAAGATAGTCAATGGCGCTGAATATCCGATCATCACTAACGTATCGACGCTGAACCTCAATAGCTGCATGCACCATAGGCCCGGGCCCGCAATTGTAGAAAACAAGCTCTTGTAGTTGGTCCTCAGACTTCACTTTCAGCCAGTCATCCAGCAGCACCGTAACAACACCGTAAAAACCTTCACTGCCATCGTCTGTCGCGATATGAGTGCTAGCAATAGCGGCGCATTCGTCCTTAAAGTACAACCGGTCACTAGTTCGTGCACCTAGGAAAACTTCCGCGTTACCGAAATCTCGTGCTATCTGGTAGACCGCTGCCAGACCCGTGCCACCCGCCACTGCGACAATTTTCGAGTTCTTCGGTGGCGCGACTTTGACGCCATGTGGTCCACGCACGTAAACTTTTGATCCCGGCTGACATTTCAGCAATTCATTAGTAAAGATTCCAACGTCGATCACCACCAGCGCAAAGGGATCATCCGTTAACGCCGAAAAGGGTTTCTCTCCAAGGCCGGGTATCCATGCGTACACGAACTCTCCTGCCTGAACGCCAATCTTACGATCAAAGGTCAGGATCGTAATATCCTCGCAGACTTTCTCATTACTAACGAGGGTATAGGCCTCAAAGTCCATATCGACGGCGATCAGTTCTCCGGCCGACGACTCATCTTTCTCCAAACCGGACTGAATTTCGCTGAAATACTCCGCGACTTCATCTGAATTCATACCCGTCAATGCCGACCCTATTCCAAAGATGCTGGCACCCTCGTCCCGGATCGCCTTCACATTATCCAGGGTCGCAACCCCCCCACACCCTATAATGGGGACATCCACGGCCTCACGCATTTCCCTAATACATTTGAGGGCAATCGGTAACACGCCACGGCCAGACATCCCCCCAAGCTCATTAGTCAGGACAGGCTTGCCAAAAGCCGTGTAGTAAGCAGGCCCAGCCGTATTGATAGCACACAAAGCATCCGCTCCACCCTCTACTGCGGCTCTAGCGATTTCGGCGATGTTTGGCACATTGGGCGTCAGTTTTGGCACAACAGGGATGTTCACAACAGCCTTGACCGCTTGAATAATTTCCTTCACCAACCCGGCATCCTGGCCCATAGCCATGCCGTACCCTTTCGCGTGGGGGCAGGACAGATTAAGTTCCAGACCATCTGAAACAGGTGCCAGCAATTGGGCCACCGCGACTATCTCTTCCACGCTGGCGCCGAATATCGACGTCAACAGAAATCTGTCATCCGGGACTCTCAAGGCTGCCAGCTGTTCCAAACATGCCTCGGCACCAGGGTTTGTAAGCCCTACCGCATTCATAAAACAACCGGGCGCATACTGGGTCATGATTGGCTCCCTGTTACCCGAGCGAGGCACCGGCCCAATACTTTTAGTCGTCATTACGCCTATTTCCGGCACCCGATCGAACAGGTACTGAATAATCGGCGCCGCTGTGGCAATAATGCCGGAGGGAATCGTGAAGGGACCTGATATAGATTTACCCAGAAATTCGTAACGCTGACTCAATTTTTACTCCGACTTTTACCCGGCGCCTATCTTAACAGCATCCTTCTGCACCCCCCAACGGATCGAACCCAAGATCTGAGTAATTTCCCTGGCGCGCCCTGTAAAGGGAATGTTTTAGCATGGACATTTTGTGCGAGAAGAGTTTATAGAGGACATATGGCGAAAGACAAGGTGAACACGCTCAAAGTTTCGCGTAAAGCAGATCCTATATTCGGGAGTTTTTGGGTACCTGCCCTACCTAAACTCCGCCAAAAAATGCCTTTATCAACAATTTCATCAACCACCGATAAGAACGATGGGCGTACTTAATATAAACTAACGACAAATGAATCTGATTGATTAACTCATGCCCGCAGCCACAACGCCCTCTCGCCTGGCGGTAGACATCGGCGGCACCTTTACTGACGTCGTACTAGAGCTACCGACCGGCGAGCGCATCACGACGAAACTGCTAACCACCTACGACCACCCAGGAAAAGCCGTCCTTAAGGGCATTACAACCGTCATGGATCGTGCAAACGTTAGCCCGTCCGAAATTGGTCTGATTATTCATGGTACTACCCTGGCAACCAATGCGCTGATTGAACGTCGCGGTGCCAATACCGCGCTGCTGACAACAGAGGGCCACAGAGACGCGCTTGAAATGGCTCATGAGGATCGGTTCGAACAATATGATATCAATATTGACCGGCCAATCCCTCTTGTACCAAGGCATCTCCGGCTTCCCGTGAGGGAACGTATGGATCGCGACGGCAATATTCTGATTGAACTGGATGAATCAACTATCCTGCGCCACCTTTTGATACTTGAGAATTACGAGATTCAGAGTGTCGCGATTGGTTATCTGCACGCCTTCGTCAATCCCATCCACGAGATCAGAACCCGGGAAGTTCTGGCCAAGGCCAGGCCAGATCTTTCCATTTCGCTAGCTTGTGAAGTTGCGCCAGAGATACGCGAATTTGAACGCCTTTCAACCGCTTGCGCCAATGCTTATGTCAGACCCTTGATGGCGAGTTACCTGGCACGCCTCGCTGAGGAGCTAAAAACTGAGGGATTCCTGTGCCCTTTCCTACTGATGACATCAGGTGGCGGATTGACGACCCTGGATACGGCGACAAGATTTCCTATTCGACTAGTCGAATCTGGTCCCGCGGGAGGCGCAATTCTTGCTCAGCGAATATCAGAACACCTCGGACTAGATAGAATGCTGTCGTTCGATATGGGCGGAACCACAGCCAAGTTATGCTTGATTGATGATGGCAAACCACTCACTTCACGTAGCTTTGAGGTCGATCGTGTTTACCGATTTAAAAAGGGCAGCGGGCTGCCTGTCAGGATCCCAGTGATCGAAATGGTTGAGATTGGCGCCGGCGGCGGCAGTATCGCTCGAATCGACAAACTGAAACGGATCCAAGTAGGCCCCGAAAGTGCCGGTTCTGAACCAGGACCAGCGGCTTACGACCGCGGGGGTACCAAGCCAACAGTGACTGATGCTGATATCGCCCTCGGCAGGGTTTACCCAGAGAAATTTGCGTTCCCCCTTAATATAGAACGTGCGAATCAATCCATTCAGGACAGTGTTGCACTACTTCTAGCGATTGATATCAACCTGGCAGCATTTAGTATCAGCGAAGTTGTCGACGAAAATATGGCCTCCGCAGCCCGCACTCATGCTGCAGAATTCGGTATGGATCTGGCAGCGCGTGAGATTGTCGCTTTTGGAGGCGCGGCGCCTCTGCATGCCGCTCGCCTTGGTCACAAACTCGGGGCGACACAGATTATCATTCCGCCCGACGCCGGCGTCGGGTCTGCCGTTGGCTTCCTGCTGGCACCAATTTCTTACGAAGTTGTGAGGAGCAGACAACAGATCTTAGACAACCTAGACCATCAACTCGTCAACAACCTGTATGCCGAGATGCGATCTGAAGCACTGGCTATCGTTCAGGAGGCGTCCACTAGCAGCAACCTGATAGAAACCCGACAGGCCTACATGCGATATGTTGGTCAAGGTCATGAGCTTGCGATTGACCTGCCTACAGGACCCTACACTGAATTGCATCGTGATCGGTTTACCGAGATCTTCGAACAGACCTACGTGAAGTTGTACGGCCACCGAATAGAAGGGGTTGATGTCGAAGCCCTTAGCTGGACCCTAATGGTGTCAGAACCTGTCACGCAGCGACTTAAATCAGCAAAACTAAAACCGAGCGGACCACTGAAAGCGATTGGTGAATGTTCCGTATTTGATGCAGAAACAGCTACCCTAATGGAAGTCCCTGTCTATCTGCGGGCGCAACTAGCCGGCGATGTATTCATCAATGGTCCCGCTCTAATTACCGAGGACCAGACGACGACAGTCATCTCCTCCAGCTTTAGCGCCAGCGTCAATAGCCTTGGCTGTATCGTGTTGACGAAGAAACGGCCACCAGGGAGAAACAATGGATAACACGCTGGACAGACTTCGGCTACAGTTACTCTGGGATAGACTCCTTGCCATCGTCGAGGAGCAGGCCCAGACGCTAATCCGTACGGCATTTTCTACCACCGTCAGAGAGGCCGGAGATCTGTCCGCGGGCGTCTTTGATACCAAGGGCCAGATGCTTGCTCAGGCTATTACAGGGACCCCCGGCCACGTCAACGCAATGGCTGCAAGTGTCGGTTTTTTTCTAAGGAAACACCCTCCTGGGACACTTGAACCCGGTGATGTCCTGGTGACCAACGATCCCTGGCACGGCACGGGCCACCTCAACGACTTTACGGTAGTTACCCCTGTATTCAGGAATGGCCAGCCAGTCGCGCTGTTCGCTGCCACCTCTCATATCGCCGATGTAGGCGGCCTGGGGTTCGGTCCGGATGGCAGGCAGGTATTCGAAGAAGGCATTAATCTGCCCATTGGCTACCTGTTCCGCGCTGGCGAAATAAATGAAACCCTAATCGAGATTCTCAGGGCTAATGTTCGAGATCCTCGCGCTGCAGAAGGTGACCTGTATTCTCTGACTGCCTGCAACAAAGCAGGCAGCGACAGCCTGCTAGCCGCTATGGACGAATTCAGTCTAAATGATCTAGATGCCGTCGGCGAAATGATCATCGAAAACTCCCGCGCCGCGATGCTTGAGGAAATACGCAGGCTTCCTAAGGGGACCTGGCACAACACTATGCGGGTCGACGGTTATTCCACACCCGTGGATCTTGTTTGTCGCGTGACTATTTCGGCAGAGGGCATTGGCGTAAATTGGAGCGGAACGTCAGGAACCAGCAGTCATGGCATTAATGTCCCACTGACCTACGCCCAAGCGTATACATCCTTTGGTGTGCGTTGTGTGATCGGTAACGACATCCCCAATAATGCTGGGTCGTTAGGGGTTGTACAAGTCACCGCGCCCGCCGGATGCATCCTGAATGCGCCACGGCCATCTGCTGTCTCTGCAAGACACGCCATCGGGCAAATGCTGCCGGATGTTGTGCTGGGCTGCCTGGATGAGCCTTTGGGACGCCAGGTGCCAACTGAGGGTGCGGCCTGCCTGTTTGGCCCGGTATTTCTTGGAGGTGAAGGGATGATACCCGGCAGTCGCTCCGCACCCTTCGTCATGAACGCATTTTATACCGGCGGCACGGGCGCTAGACCCGAAAAAGATGGCTTGAGCTGCACCGCTTTCCCCTCGGGTGTCCGGAGCACGCCGATTGAGATCACCGAAAATTCGGCGCCGCTGATTATTTGGCGTAAAGAGTATCGACCAGATTCGGCCGGTGACGGTGAATTTAGGGGCGGGTTCGGGCAGATCATGGAATTCGGCCATGCGAATAACGAGGCGTTTGCCGTCTCAAAAATGTTTGATCGAATAAGCCATCCGCCTAGGGGAAGACACGGGGGCGGTGATGGCGCGCCTGCAAGTGTCTACATCAAAGACGGCCCAACCCTAAAGGGAATGGGCCGTGAATTAGTACCCGCAGGCTCAAGAATGGTTCTGGAAACTGCCGGTGGCAGCGGCCGAGGTCACTCTGGAGACCGGGACCAAGAGTCTATTTCCAAAGATCAACTCAGCGGACTGATATCAAAGAACTAGTGGCGGTTGCTATGACCCCGCTCATGGCTGTTTTTGTGACCCCGCTCATGGCTGTTTTTATAACCCCGCTCACGGCTGTCTTTGTGACCCCGCTCATGGCTGTTTTTATGACCCCGCTCATGGCTGTCTTTGTGACCCCGCTCATGGCTGTCTTTGTAACCCCGCTCATGGCTGTCTTTGTGACCCCGCTCATGGCTGTTTTTATAACCCCGCTCATGGCTGTTTTTATAACCCCGCTCATGGCTGCCTTTGTGACCCCGCTCATGGCTGTTTTTATAACCCCGCTCATGGCTGTTTTTATAACCCCGCTCATGGCTGTTTTTATAACCCCGCTCATGGCTGTCTTTGTAACCCCGCTCATGGCTGTTTTCGTGACCGCGCCTACCGCGGGTTTTCGAGGGTAAATAATCGACAGAAACATAAGCACGCTGGCGCCGATATTGCGGACCCACATGCAGAAACAGCTTTCTCACGTAACGTGATTTGTTGAAGTGCCTGGTGAAGGAATCGCCACGATGCAGAGCACCTTCAAGATCGCGCAGTGGAATTAGCCGGCCGTTACCCAACTCTGCATAGACCTCATAAATCGCCGCGTGTCGTTTAATACCCCTAAGGCTGATCGCTGACACTTCGGCGTTAATGTAGATTACGGATTCACTTTTGTTGCTTCGCCTCGTTCGGAACTGCTCTGCTCTTCGCCAGTTCTCCCAATGTTTGCCGTGACCCTTTTTACCGGAATGATGACTCTGGGAGCGGTGGTTTCCGGTGTACCTATCCCACTCAACACGACTACCATGTCCATTGTGTCGATACTCGCGGGAGTTCCTTTCATCCTTCACCTTCACCTTTAAGGCATCAGCCCAGGCTGAGCCCGCAACCACCAACAACACCAGCATTATTAAAATTCTCATCATTTAACTCCTTGCCTCACAGAGGCAACAAACGGGAAGTTAATGATGTACCTGCATAACTGAATCAGAAGTTAACTAACTGAATACAACATGAACGCATAACTACTCAGACCGGCGTTCATCCAGGTATTCCCGAACCTTTGCCAACTGCAGGGTCTGGCGCCCGAGTTTCTCGACAGGAAAACGCTCTGAAAAGTCCCTGAGCAACGGGGCAACCGCTTTGATTGCTCCATCACGAACCTGGTTTCCTTTGCGCGTCATGGTTACCCGCTTTCGCCTGCCGCTATTCTTATCCGGCTCTACCTTGACCAGGCCCTTGGATTCAAGCTTCTTCAAGGTGTTCGTCATCGCGCCACCGGTGACTTGGAAGGCTCGAGCCAGGCGACCAGGTGTCGCTTCCACATCAACCCTGACAAACCAGTTCAGTACACTAAACTGGGAGAGCGTCAGCCCTTCTGACAGGCTTTGCTCAAAGAGCACCGTAGATAACTGAGAGATAATCCCTATCTCATTGAAATAGGTAAAAACCGCGTCGCCTTTGGATGAATTCACCATTGCTTTTTCTCATTCGGAATTTTTTAATTTTAACCTTTCTTAGCACTCGCTCTGATTAACAGCGGTGTTTGTTTAATATCAAACTATTTAATATTAAATTGAATTCATGACTAAAAAATTACTACATTAAACGAGCAACAAGAAACAAGAAACGAAAAGATAAGGGGAACAATGAGATACATATTATGGCTACTTGGAATCGTAATCGGGCTTGCGCTCATCATGGGCGGATTACAGATTTCCGCATCCGAGCGAATTGAAGTTGTTCAGCTATACACCGTTAGCCAGACGGGCGAAAAAGTAGTGACACGACTTTGGGTGGTCGACTACGACGGACACGCTTACCTGCGTGGCGAAAATGATTCCGGTTGGTTTGGGCGACTCCAGTCATCCGACAAGTTCACTTTAATTCGCGGTGAACGGACTGGTTATTTCACTCACACAGTGAAGAACGAGAACATCGATACAATTAATAAACTGATGCGGGAAAAATACACTTGGGGAGATCAGGTTATCGAAATTGGGATGGGGAGTAGAGGAGCGTCCAACGCCGTACAGCTAACCCCAGAAAAAAGCTAAGCGTTCAAATGAGACTTTAAAGCGCAGCGCCACTTTAGCGCCGACGTACAGAGTTACCCATGGGTAACTCCCTTCGTCACTTTTAAAACGTCCCCCCTTTAAATTTTTCTAGCGGATGATGACGGGCAGTTTAGAGTAGCCTTTTACGAAGTTTGAATTGACCATCTCCACCTTACCGACCAGTTCGATGTTATCGAAACGGGTCATGATCTCTTCCCAGAGCACTCGCAACTGCATCTCTGCCAGTCGGTTACCCATGCATCGATGGATACCAAAGCCAAATGACAAATGCCGGCGGGCGTTCTTACGATCAATCAGGAACTTATCCGCGTCTTCAATGGATCTGCTATCCCGATTTCCCGAGACGTACCACATCAACAACTTGTCACCCTCTTTAATATTCTGCCCACCCAACACAGAGTCTTTCGAAGCGGTTCTTCTCATATATGCCAGCGGCGTCTGGTAACGGATAATTTCAGGCACCATGTTGGGTATCAGACCGTGGTTATCACGTAACTTCTGATATTCAGTCGGGTTTTCATTCAGGAACTTAATACCGCCTGAGATCGAGTTTCGCGTCGTATCATTACCGCCCACGATCAACAGTACCAGATTACCGAGATACTCAACGGGATCCATGTTCTTGGTCGATTCACCATGTGCCAGCATCGAAATCAGGTCACCGCGGGGCGGTTCGTTAACTCTCTCGTTCCATAGCCCGGTGAAATATTCGAGACACTCATACAGTTCTGCCCGCCGCTGATCCTCGCTCTCGATAATGCCGGAATGCTCATCCGCGGTCGCGACGTCCGACCAGCGGGTTAGTTTTCTTCTATCCTCAAACGGGAAATCAAACAGCGTTGCCAGCATCTGGGTTGTTAACTCAATGGAAACCAGATCGACCCAGTTAAATTCTTCGCCCCGCGGCAATGAATCCAGAATGTCACATACGCGCTGCCGGATAGTGGATTCCATTTTCGCCAGATTGGAGGGCTGGACCGCACTACTGACTTCCTTTCGCTGTTGATCGTGCTTTGGTGGATCCATCGCGATAAACATAGGCAGCGGAAATTCCTCATCGGGATCAACTGCCGTAATAGAACCATCAGAAGAGAAGCTGTCATGATTGGTATCGACAGCCATGATGTCTTCATAACGCGTCACGTTCCAAAAGGATCCTACTTCTTCATGGTCCTTTTGCAGATGAACCGGTGATTCCCTGCGGAGCCGCTCAAAAATTTTGACATGATAATCATTGTGAAACAGCTGAGGGTTTATCAGATCTAGCTGATCCAGGGGTATCGTATCCGGGTCCCTGGACATCCATTGCGTATCGGTCGTATCGGTCGCTTCACTCATGCCATTTCTCTCCCTTCGAACCGACCAATTTGCCGGATTCATACTTGCGTTTTAGGTGTTTTATCCACTATTTTCGCCGATCTGTCGCCTACTCCACGGTTCTTGACTTTAAACGGTGCGCCTCGCTAATTACATACTGATGCACCGACCTTGAATCTTCCTTCGTCAAGGAGCTCGCAAAGCTCACCATCCCGCGATCCTGCAGAATGCCTCCAAGGACAATGTCCTCAAAGACAAGATGCTTGCCGGGGGCCAGGTATCGCAAGTCCGGCAACACTCCGCCGGAACGCACACCAGGGCCATGGCAAACACCACAGTACTTGTGGTACATAAACTTACCGTGGGCAATTTCTTCACTAGTCGCTTCAATAGGGGGCGGTTCAGGCAAGACGGCAGCAACATCAACCACGGGAGGCAACTCAACTTCACCCTCCAGTTTGTATGTCAGAATCCGACCACGTGGCTTCAAGTTATATCCCTCTGCCGCAGCAGCGGTCAGGGCAAAAGCACCGCCCCAGCCCGCCACGACAGTGACATACTGTTCACCGTCGACCTCATAGGATATCGGCGGCGCAATAATACCGGTCTGCGCGGGCGCTGACCAAAGCTCTTTACCTGTATCAGCTCGATATGCGACGAACCGACCGCTGGAATTTCCCTGGAATATCAAGTTGCCGTGAGTAGACAACATACCGCCGTTCCATGTGCCTGCATGCTGAATGCGCCAGACTTCTTTTTGCGAAACCGGATCCCATGCGGAAACAAATCCTCGCAGCAAGCCATCAACCTTGTCATCCACACCCTTATCACCGGTGGGCATACCCAGCCGCCAGTCGTTGGCAAGATTCCAGCTACCTTCCTCATAGGTGAACTCAGGCTCATTGCCATAACCAAAAGGCATATCCAATGCGGGGATGTAGACGTATCCCGTATCTGGGCTGTAAGACATTGGGTGCCAGTTGTGGCCTCCTAGCGGGCCAGGCTTGTGATACGCCGCTTCTATCTCCTCTGCTGTCATCGCATCCAGCACAGCAATCTGCTCATCCAAGGGCAAATCAACCAAGGGATTCGTGATCTGATAGCGGGCGTTTTCGATCTCAACGGGCCGCCCTGTCTCAGGGTCTACATGAGTAGCCCACGTCATGGGTATATACTTCTCAGCAGAAATGAACTCACCGGTCACCCGATCAAGGACGTAGAAAAAGCCATTCTTGGGTGCCTGCATGATCACTTTCCTTACCTCACCGCCAATCTCAAGCTCCGCAAGAATCATGTGCTGAGTCGCAGTGTAGTCCCAGGTATCACCCGGTGTAGTCTGGTAGTGCCAAATGTATTCACCGGTATCAGGGTTCAGCGCAACGACTGAAGACAGGAACAGGTTGTCCCCGCCACCAGGGCTCCTGACATTCTGATTCCAGGGTGAACCGTTACCCACTCCAATGTACAGGTAGTTCAACTCAGGGTCATAGGCCATCGAATCCCAAACGGTTCCGCCACCGCCCATCGTCCACCAGCGACCCGTCCAGGTCTTTGCCGCATCTTCCATCGCGGCCGATTCAAAAGGTTCATCGGGATTCCCTGGCACGGTATAGAAGCGCCACACCTGTTCTCCCGTCGCAGTGTCGTATGCCGTCACGTATCCACGGACACCATACTCAGCACCCCCGTTACCAATAATCACCTTGTCATTGACGATTCTGGGCGCACCCGTAATCGTATAGGGTTTAGTCTTATCGATGGTGCTGACGTCCCAGGCGACTTCTCCGGTGGCAGCATCAAGCGCGATCAGTCGTCCATCAATCGTTCCAACATAGACCCGACCTTTCCACACGGAAACGCCCCGATTGACCACATCGCAGCAGGCATTGGCGCCCCAGGCCTTCGGCACCTCCGGGTCAAACTGCCATATCAGTTCTCCTGTTCGGGCGTCATTGGCAAACACAACACTCCAGGAACCCGAAGTGTACATTACGCCATCAACGACGATCGGGGATGCTTCCAGTCCTCGGTCGGTGCCGGTGTCAAAATACCAGGCAAGACCAAGATCACCGACATTATCGGCTGTTATCTGATCAAGAGGACTAAAGCGCTGCTCATCGTATGTTCGGCCATGGGCCAGCCAGTTGCCGGGTTCATCATCTGCATTGACTATTCGCTCACCATCAACAGTCGCGGTGACATCGCTTATCCAAACGGTTGAGTCAACAGTGGTTTGGTCCTGGTTAACTTCGGTGTCGTTATTTGACGATTCCTGATTGAGCAGCCACGCCCCAAGAATCAGGACCAACACAGTTACTATCGCAATTACAACTCTCATCCAATATCCCTTGGGCCGAATCCGGCTCTAAAACGTGACCCTGATGCTACTAGAGCAAGCTGACAGGGGCAAACTCAATTAGCAGGGCTAATCGAGCAGGTTTGCAGTTCTTCATCGAAGGTAATGTACGCCTCTCCGTTACGGAGATGCTGCTTTACCTGTTCGCACTTCACCCTCAGGGATACCTCGGAATCACCATATTCCGTCCCCTCTCGAGTGACGAATTCCTCAATAATTCCCAGTAGCGCGTCTTCCGACAGTTCATCCCATGGTATTTTCAGTTCAGGCAATTTACCTACTTTGCATCCTGTTGAACGAATAGTGTAATATCGCCTAACCGTACCATGAAAATACTCCAATACATGCCTGAATACGTTGCTCATCTCCTTATCATCGAAGACGAACCAATCACACGTCGCATGCTCTCTTCCCACTTTGAGAATGAGGGTTACGCCGTCACTGGTATGCCAAACGCAGAAGGCGTCCTAGAACGAATCAGCGAGGGAAGAATCGACGCGTGTCTCATTGATATTAACCTTCCAGGTAAAGATGGACTAACCCTGACTCGCGAGATCCGCGCTAGGTCAGATGTTGGGATCATACTGGTGACAGGAAAAGACGACCAGGTTGACAGAATCGTAGGCTTGGAAAGTGGCGCAGACGATTACATGACCAAGCCCTTCGACCCGCGTGAATTATTGTCGCGGGTGAAGAATCTGCTCAGGCGGGTCCGAGCACAGGAAAAACAAAAAGAAAAAGGCTCCACCCGAACTTTTGAGGGGTGGGTGCTAGACCTTAATAAAAGAGAAATTTCCACCCCTGACGGCACATGGCAAGCACTGTCTGCTGGCGAGTTCCAGTTGCTGCTAGCCTTGATTGAAAATAGCGGTCAGGTGCTGACTCGGGACCAGCTTATGAACCGCATTCGAAACAGGGAATGGTATCCGGATGATCGCTACATTGATGTTCTCGTTGGACAGGTGAGAAGGAAGTTCAGAGACCACGATCGTAAGACAACCTTTATCAGTACTATCCACGGTACCGGTTATTTATTTTCACCTACCGTCACCTAGCCGGGTTCTGATTAAGAAAGTTTTTTGTAGGCTTTTAGCAGGCACTACCCTGACCAAGTTTGCTTGAATATGAGATTCAGAGTCAAAAAAAAGTCATACTGGCGCCGTTAGCAGGGAGACCAACCGCATCGCAAGCAATGACCACAACGGTGAGAATTTCTGAACAGACAATAACGTTAGAGCCAATATGATATCTATTCCGGGATACAAGCAACTTCAGCCCATCGCCCAGGGACTGCGCTGCCTGGTCTACAGTGGCAGGCGAGATAAAGACGGGAAAAAAGTCATACTGAGGCAACTCAGACCCGAGATCGCCACCCCACAACTTATTTCCCGGCACCAGCGTGAATTCGAACTGCTGGCACAAATCCAGTCTGACCAAGTCATTAAACCCATTGAGCTGATAAACGACGATAGTGCAACGATACTCGTGACGGAACTGGCACCTGGCAAACCTCTCATCTCATTTATCCAGCAGGCTGATCTCACTATTCTCGAGAGCGCCAAAATTGCATGCCTCATTGCAATGGCACTTGACGATATTCACAGGGCAAACATCGTCCATAGAGATATTAATCCAGCCAATATCATCTACGACGCAGAAAACTCAGAAATAAAACTCTTCGATTTTGGCATCTCGACCTACGCCTCACAGGGCCAGTTCAAGTCTCGGGCCAACACTGCTATCGAAGGAACTCTGTCTTACCTCTCCCCAGAACAAACCGGGAGAATGAATAGATCCGTCGATTTTCGTTCTGATTTCTACTCTCTGGGCGTCATTCTCTACCAATTGATAACCGGCCTACTGCCTTTCAATGGCGAAGACGACCTTGACCTGATCTACCAGCATTTAACACGCACTCCGCAACCTCCCGAGGACATCAATCCAACAGTGCCAAAGGCACTATCAAAAATTACGTCTAAACTGCTGTCGAAAATGCCGGAAGATAGGTACCAGAGTGCATTTGCAATCACCGCGGATCTGAACCGCTTCCTGACACTTTTTGATAACAACCCTGGTACCGAACTCGACTTCGACATCGCGCTCGATGATATTTCTGAGCAGCTAAACATGTCGGAGCACCTTCTGGAGCGAGACACTCACTTGGCGCACCTCCTTAAGATGCTAGACCGTATCTCTGACGGTGAATCAGGCTCCCTGATATGTATTGGCGATGCCGGCACAGGCAAAAGCGTTCTCATTCGAGAGATTGAAAAAGAAGTCATCAAAAAAGGTGGCTTCCTGGCAAAAGGTATTCACCACGAAACCAGCAAGGAAACACCCTATAGCGCTATTTCTTTTGCGCTAAGCGAACTCATCAAACAGCTACTCAGTCGCCCGGATTTCACTGAACGAAAGAGCGTAATTCAGGAAAAACTGATTGGCCTTGAAGCACCCTTAGCTAACATTTCACCCGATGTAGCCAACCTTATTGATTACGTACCAAGCGACGATACGTTCGCTACCACCGATGTAAAATCAAAGCTTCTGAGCGGTATTATTGCGCTTCTCGGCACTCTCAGTGACAACAAGACACCCGTCGTCATCTGCTTGGACAACCTGCAATGGATTGACAGTGCTTCAATCGAGCTCTTTGAAGACCTGTTCACCCGAAACCAGCTCCCTTTTGTGATGTTCCTTGGCGCTTATCGTTCGCCCGCGCTTGAAACGCAAGAGTGGATCGATGTTCGGATTAAGGAACTTCGTGAGAGGTCACCATCGCTAGAGCTTATTCGAGTAGAAAACCTGTCCATCGGTAGCGTAAACAGAATGATTTCAGAAAGTCTCTTCAGGCCGGAAGAGGAAACCATCGAATTTGCGAAACTAGTCCTGGAAAAGACACGCGGCAACCCGCTCTCGGTAAAACAGTTTATGAACCGGACCTTCGATAAAGGCTTCCTTCACTTCGATCGAACACACAGGGAATGGACTTGGGATATTTCTCAGATCACCAGCGAGCCACCAGCCGAAAGTGTCAGTTTGCCACTAATACATCAACTACAAAACCTTGACCCAACCACGCTTAAGCTTTTGAAGATCGCTGCATGTGTTGGTACCGAATTTGAACTTGAATTGTTACAAAGGGTGTCCGAACTCTCGTACGCGGAAACTTCCAACAAAATATCACTGGCCTTAGAGCACGGCTATATCTTACAGGTCCCGAGCCTGCAACTTAGACACCAACGTATCATTTTTCGGTTTGCCCATGAGCGCATCCAACAAACATTATACGAATTGATTGGTCAAAATGAAAAGCTACAGACTCACGCGGAGATCGGAGAGGCAATACTTGTGGCAGTCCAGGGTGACACCTTTGAGAGTATCTTCGATATCGTTAGTCAGCTAAACAGCAGCCTGATGTCCCTTGATGACAGCCAGGGCGATCAGCTGAAGTTAGCAGCCCTCAATATAGCGGCTGGATACAAAGCAAAAAGTACAGCCGCCTACCGGCATGCCTTCAAATACTTCCGTACTGCGATTGCCTTGCTTGGACAGAGGCCTTGGGAGCAATACGAGCAATGTTTGGAGGCACACCTTGAAGCCGCAAGCACCGCTTACCTTTGCGGCGATGAGAGCCGGACTGAGCTGCTAATCAGCACCATTCTGGAATACGCTCGATCGCCGCTGGATATTGCAAGCGCGTACGAAATCAAGGTCCGGTCGCTGATCGCTGCGAATCGATTTCAAGAAGCAATCGAGAGTGCTCAAACCGCCCTTACGGCTATTGACGTGGAAATTTCCGAGACCGCAGGCATCAGAACTTTTTTGACGATGGCCAAAGTGCTGATCTATTCAAGGCGATTGTTCGTGGGCACTAAAATCGAACTGCCTATCATGGAAAGTGAGAAGCATCAGGCGGCCATGAAGCTCCTACAGATAATCACCGAAGCAACCTACATCACCGGTGATCCCAGGGCTAACCGGTACACACTTGAGATGGCGCACCTGTCTCTGAAATATGGACTAGCGCCAGAGTCATCAGTCTCTTTCTCTGCACTAGGGTCAGTTTTAATCGCTAAGCTTGGGACAATCAACTTCGGCTACAGCCTTGGTCAGATGGCACTGAGAAACATGCCAAACGCACAAAAGAAACAACATAGCAGGACAATTAACCTGGCTTACCTTTTCAATCTCAGTTGGAGGGGCCATCTAGAAGACACGTTGGAACCTCTTGCCAGATCGCGACGGCTAGGTCTGGAAAATGGCGATGTCTCGAATGCGATTATCGCGGGGATATCCGCCTGTAAATTCGAGTTTTTACTAGGCCGTAACCTGCAGAGCGTAGAAAAAAACCTGGAGGAAAGAATCGCGGAGGCTAAACAACACCAGCAAACCTCCAGGTATTACATGGGTGGTATTTACCTGCAGATGACTCAAAATTTAACGCGTTATGTGAATACCCCTTGGCTGCTGGAAGGCGACGCCTGTAGCGAAAACGAACTGATCCAACCACTGGTAGCGCGCGCTGAAGATACATTTTCTGCAAATTTTTTCATCGCTAAACTGTATCTCGCGTTTGTGTTCGGGCGGATTGACCACGCATTATCATTCGCAGACCAGGTAGCACGAAACACTCATTCGATTCGGGTGGCACCGATCCTTACTTTTTTCAAGGCTTTCGAAACCCTCGCCTGTATCAACTCTCTGGCTAACGCGACGCCGACCCAAAAGATAGCGCTGAAAATTCGTATATGGCGTAACAGAAGATCGCTTCGAAAATGGGCACATCACTCTCCGGAAAATATTCTTCATCGGCTTCATTTGGTTGAGGCAGAGCTGGCAGCACATCAGGGCAAGCAATCGAAGGCAATTAAGCATTTCGAGCTCGCGATTCGTTTCGCCCAAGAAAACGGCTATACCAATGACCTTGCCCTAGCCAATGAACGCACTGGCGAATTCTACCAATCGTCAGGCAAGCCTGGCATCGCCAGGTACTTCCTTGCAAACGCAATAAAAAACTACAAGCGATGGGGAGCGAATAACAAAGTCAGGCACTTACAGAACCTGTATCCAGAATTGTATGAATCCGAATTCAGCCAGCCGCAAAAAGGCGAAAGTTTTCTGTACGGCGACGACAGTCTGATTGATATCGAAACAGTCATGAAAGCCTCACAGGTCCTGGCCGGTGAAGTCGTGCTGGAAAACCTGTTAAGGAAACTAATGCAGGTTGCTTTGACAAGCACTGGTGCGAACAAAGCCAGCCTGGTAATTAATACCGACGATCGGCTGAATGTAGCAATTACGACGTCGACCCACGAAGACGGCAACGACTTTCGATTCGAAAGCGTGCCTGTCAATAAATCTAACGACATCCCCGTTTCCGTTATTCTATACACATCAAGGACCAAAGAAGAGCTAACGCTTAACGATGCGGTCAACGAAGGCATTTTCACCCAGGATAAATACATCCTTCGAGAATCGCCAAAATCAATTCTCTGTGTTCCCGTCGTAAGTCAGTCACAACTAACAGCGATTCTTTACCTAGAAAACTCTCACAGTACCAATGCATTTAACAAAAACAGGGTAGCGCTGCTGAAATTACTGGCATCGCAGTCCGGGATAGCCATTGAAAATTCAAAGCTTTACCAACAGTTAAATGATTCCAAAAACAAATATCTGTCCCTCTACCAAAATGCGGTTGAGGGTATTTTCGAAGTCAACGGGACAGGCAACCTTACCAACCTTAATCTGGCTGCGGCAGCCTTGCTAGGTTACGACCTCGCCATTGTAAATCAGTCCAACATAGGACCTGATATTAGCTCCGCGTTCGTCAACCCGGAAGACTTCAAAGCATTCCAAAAAAAGCTTACCAAACAAGATCGTGTGAGCAATTATGAAACCCAGATCGTCACCCGAGAAGGCCTGAAGATCTGGGTAGAACTCTCAGGTAAAATAGTGGTTGATAAGGCGTCAGACGAGTACAAAATTGAAGGCGCTATCGTCGACATTTCGGAGAGAAAACTAAGAGAAACTGCGGAACAGGCAAGGATCAGCGCCGAGTCAGCCACAGAAACGAAAAGCCAGTTTCTGGCAAACATGAGTCATGAAATAAGGACTCCCATGAACGCGATCATTGGATACACTGACCTGACCTTAGCCACCGGGCTCACGCTAGAACAATCGGAGCACCTGAACACAATTAAAAGCGCTTCAAGCCATCTACTACGTATTGTCAACGATATTCTTGACCTCTCACGGCTGGAATCCGGAAAGTTTACTCTGGAGCAGGTCGAATTCAGACTATCCATGGTTTTCAGGGATCTGAGTAATCTGATGAGCCTAGCGGCAGATGAGAAAAGAATTACCCTTAATCTGCCCTCCTTCGACGATGACAAGGAACCCACCCTACTCGGAGACCCTATACGCCTCGCTCAGGTCCTGATCAACCTGGTGGGAAACGCGATCAAGTTTACTAAGACAGGCAGTATTAATGTCACCTGGTCGGAAGAAAAAGTCTCCGAAAGTTCTATTCGACTGAATTTTCGAATCAAGGACTCAGGTCGAGGTATTGAGAGCTCTAACCTCAATACTATCTTTGAACCCTTTGCCCAGGGCGACCTGGCACCAGGTGACGCAGGCACCGGGCTCGGCTTGTCTATCAGCCGTCAACTTGCTCAGACGATGGGGGGCGAACTGGCCGCGAACAGCAAGCTCGGGAAAGGTAGCACCTTCTACTTTTCCGCAATTGTCCAGAAGTTGCCTGCGAGCCACATCCATGCAATCGCGCCAACCTCCCAAGTCACGTTGACGACGGATGCTGAGGCGCTTTTGGTCGAGGACAATCTAATTAATCAAAAGCTCACCTGTCTGATGCTCGAAAAACGAGGTTTTAAAGTGACCGTGACGGGTAATGGAAAAGAAGCACTGGAAGCACTTGCCAAACAAAGTTACGCGGTCGTACTAATGGATATTCGAATGCCAGTGCTGGACGGCTTGGAAACCATAAAACGTATTCGCATGAACCCTGCAATCCGCTCTAATCTTGTCATCGCGATCTCGGCTGGCGTTCTTGAGGCAGAGGAAAATCTAGCACTGGACGCAGGGTTTGATCACTTCCTAACCAAACCGATAGATTTCAAAGCCTTGCAGAATATCCTCTTTGATAAACAGTCCATTCAACCTGTTACCGGGAAAGAAAAACAGCAAACCAAGACAGAGACTTTTATTTCGAGCGTTGATTTTAGTAACGCAATAGAACGGTTAGGCGGTGACCTGGAGTTTTTCCACACACTCACTGACGACTACGTTGATATTTATGAAAATGCCGATGAAACATTCGCAGACTTCCTGACGATCCAGGATCTTGAACAGGCTGAACGGCTCGCGCATAACATTGCAGGGTTGGCAGGCACATTCGGCGCCGAAAAATTAATGCTGATCGCAAGAAAAGTAGAACAGGAACTGAGGGACGACGAACTTTCCCAGGAAAGCATCACGGCCTTCACACAAGAGCTAGGGAATTTAATTACCGCCATCAAAGACTTCAAAAAATTTCATGAACGCAGCACGCCAGCGACATAAGCCCTTAGCCAAACAATAAAAGCCCTTAGCCAAACAATAAAAGCCCTTAGCCAAACAGTAATGCCTTTAGAGGTTTACCACATCCAACGGCTTAATCTGCTTCCGCTGTTTTTCTTCCAGCCCTGAGAAGTCAAAAAGTCCCCGGTCGGCAAGATGCGATGGCACAACGTCGGTCATCGCTCGATATATTGACGCCAGTCTTCCGGGATGAAGCGTGTCCCACTCCTGAAGCATATCCTTAATAACCTGACGCTGCAGGTTGTCCTGCGACCCACATAGATTACAAGGAATGATTGGCATCGCTTTAAGCTCGGCATATCGCTCAATGTCTTTCTCACGACAGTAGGCTAAGGGCCTGATAACCATATTCTGTCCATCATCACTTAGCAGTTTGGCTGGCATTGTTTTCAACTTGCCACCATGAAACAGGTTCAAAAATAGCGTTTCGATCATGTCATCTCGGTGGTGGCCAAGCGCTATCTTTGTATAGCCATTCTGCTTAGCGAATTTATATAAAATACCGCGACGGAATCGTGAGCACCAGCCACAGTAGGTCTTTCCTTCGGCCACCATGTCAGTCACCAGCGAATAGGTATCTTCTTCCAATATCCTGTAATCAACCCCAAGCTGTTCGAAATATCGCGGCAGAACTTCCTCAGGAAAGCCGGGCTGTTTCTGGTCAAGGTTCACCGCTAGCAACTCGAAATTAATCGGTGCGTGATCTCTCAGACTCAGTAAGATATCCAACATGGTCAAGGAATCTTTACCACCGGAGATACAAACCATGATGCGGTCGCCATCTTGGATCATATTGAAATCTGCAATCGCTTTTCCGGTTTCGTGGCGAAGCTTCTTGTTCACCTTGTTGAGTTCCAATCTTAAGTCAGCCATCAGAATATTCTACACATTGCTCGGAAGCAGCATTCTACACGGAACCACATTTCATAAGAAACTTATGGCTGGCGCACTGGCCTGCGTTTTAACGGCACACTTGGAGGCTGGGGTTGTTCTTCTCTATCATCATGTGGATGAAGACACGCCCGCAATTACCAGCATTGCACCCGATCAGTTCAACCGGCACCTGGACATCATCGAAGCGGAAGGCTTCACGGTCCTACCTCTCGATGAGCTGGTCAAAAGGTCTATGGCCACTTCGAACGGGTCTGAAAAGAGTGATGAGAAGATCGTTGCCATCACATTTGACGATGCTTACCGCAGCATCTATACCACCGCATTTCCCAATCTTCAGGCAAGAAGCTGGCCTTTCACTATTTTTGTCGCGACCAACCTAATAGAGGCTAAAAACCCTCACTATCTGACGTGGGCACAGCTAACCGAAATGTCCATGCACGGCGCCACGATCGCGAATCACACCAGCAGTCACACCCATATGATCAGGCGTCTTGAGACAGAAACGACAGACCAATGGAAAGGTCGGATGACAAAAGAACTGTTAACGGCGAAACGGCTTTTGGTGAAACACGGTCTGGATTCCAATCTGTTTGCTTACCCCTATGGCGAGTATGATGAAGAAACCCTAAACCTAGTGGCTGACTTGAAAATGATCGGTTTTGGGCAGCAAAGCGGAGCAATTGGGCCGCATTCAAACCCCCTGCTGTTGCCTCGCTATCCGCTTGCGGGTATTTATGTCGGTGAAACCGCTTTCAGAGATAAGCTTCGCAGCCTGCCGTTACCTGTCCTGCACCCAGAGGTCGAGCCCACGGTGTCAGATAACCTTAAACCGGTCCTGGAACTGTCCTTCTTAGAAGACACCATAAATCTGTCACGACTCACCTGTTACGGACCTGGTGGGCTGATGGCATTATCGGAAACACACTCGTTGAACGTCTTGGCGACGCCGACCAAAGCCGTATCGGTCGGCAGAACACGGTATAATTGCACCTTGCCAAAAGGAAACCGGTTTTACTGGTTCTCACAATTATGGATCAGAAAAGAAAACGACGGCTCTTGGTATGACGAACCGTAATGGCAAACCCCTGTAACCCTGAAGCTAACCGTGAATGAACGCTAGTCGCTAGGCAAGTTCTCGTAGGACACTGGCGGGAGGTGTGTCAACAACCCTACGGGTGGCAAAGGTCCCAACGGCACCAATCAGGACCGTTCCCGCAACCGGACCCAACACCCAAAGTTCATGGTTCATTTCATAATCCAACTCGAAAATTTCTGTTTGCAGCATAAAAACAGTGATTTCGGCCCCAACAGTCGCCAGAATACCGGCGAAAAAACCCAGCGCGCAGAACTCGATCGCCAAACTGCCCAATATCAGCCTTCTGCTAGCGCCCAGCGTCCGCAGGATTGCGTGTTGTTTCATTCGTTCATCCATTGATGCTTGGATACTGGCCAGCAGGACAAGCCCACCAGAACCGATGATCAGTACCAACACCAGCTCAATCGCCAAAGTGACCTGGCTTATGATTCGCTGTACCTGTTCGATCAGGGCATCAATCTCAATGACGGTCATTGTCGGGTGAGCTTTTAGTAAGTCGTTAAGAAAGAGCTTCTGCTCTTTCTTAAGATTAAAGCTCGTCATAAAAGTCGATGGGAAATCCTCGAGGGTTCCCGGCGCAAAGATTATGTAGAAGTTCGGTTGCATATTGTCCCAGGCAACCGTTCTGATGCTCGCAATTCGTGTTTCTACTTCCCTGCCTTGAATGGTGAACACCAATTCGTCACCAACTTTTAGTTGGTTACGGGAAGCAAGATCTTTTTCCAGCGAGACCAGCGCGGGCCCTAAGTAATTCTCGTCCCACCATTCCCCGGCTATAACAATGTTGTCATCGGGCAGCACACCGGACCAGGTCAGGTTTCTCCCTGAGCTCGACCCCGGCGCTTCCCTTCCCGAATGCTGAAGACGCTTGTCCCTATCAGAGGCTGATTCTCCATTC
>Ga0206130_10000770_pt1 | contig 50560 bp, 52 predicted proteins | sample Helgoland_Spring_9_FD_148637 | JGI IMG/M metagenome (GOLD analysis project Ga0206130, IMG submission 148637) | Pelagic subsurface seawater microbial communities from Kabeltonne, Helgoland, North Sea - Helgoland_Spring_Bloom_20160512_1 | ecosystem: Environmental > Aquatic > Marine > Epipelagic ...
ATGATTGTTTATGCTGGTTTGATTGGCCGACCATATGAAATGGTGTGGGGGTGTAGCTCAGCGGGAGAGCACTTCGTTGACATCGAAGGGGTCACAGGTTCAATCCCTGTCACTCCCACCATTTCCTTTTCAAGATATTTTTGAAGCAGAGCATCAGTTTTGGTGCTTTTTTGCAGACAATGCTTATAAACCGGCGCGAACAGGCTTAATGTTTTTGGTATTCGGTTGGGCAACAAAGTTAGGTTGTTGTCTCGACAGTAAAGGTTTCGGGTGGATACAACGCTATCCCAGAAGCCTCAATCGTGGTTTTGTCAAAAGCAAAGCCATCTCTATGCTCGGTGTTCAACAGTGGCTGATGACGATAAATCAGCGCAGCGGCGGCTCTTTTTCTGTCTCCTGGGTCGGTGACGGGTGAGGCTATATCGGTGATAAAGGCTTGAGAGAAACATAGATCCTCGCCCGGTCCCAATTCCGTCTGCCAATCATTTTCATTTTCAAGCTTGTTCGTAATCTCGGCTCGCATGTCATTTGCTGTGCCAATAAAGAGCAACCTGTCTATAACACAGTCGGTCATTTTCTGTTCAGGATCATTCTGTTCAGGCTTACAGGCGTAAACGCAATAAATGCCAGGCACATCTGGAATGGATTTGTTAACGGCGCACCGAAGTGCAGGTTCAAAATTGAGTTCATATGTCTTTGGTGCCATTTCGGGCTCCTTTCAGTCATGCAGGTTCAAACCTGATATCTGCAGAAGCCAATACAACCCAACGGCAAAACCACCAAAAGAGCTGCAAATACCTTTGTTTTTACAGGTAAGGAATCAGATTATCCGTTTCAAGGGTTTCTCTTTCCGCGCCATTGCCAGATCAAGGCTTGGCCTAACAATTCCTTTTCAAACCCGTCAAAATTTCAACCATTAGATTATGCTAATTTGACGCAAGAGATTACCTATCCCTATCGTTTTTCAACGAAAGGGGAGGCGGAGTGTTGGTTGATTTACCCTTAAAAGTCGTCATGGATTACCAGCGTCATTTGCCGCTAAATAGATGTCCATGGTGCAATGTCGCAAAGCTAAGATTGTTGACGGAGAGGAACCGATGATGCGGTGGCCTAGTACACTATGGCTTGGTGTTCGCATCCTTCTCCCTTATCCAGTTAGGCTAATTCTGTGTCTTTTCGTTGTCTTGATGGTTTTTTATGTTGTCGGCTTCAACGACCTGCATGACCAAGATATGTGGCAGGGACTCGCCATTGAATTTGCCAGCATAATATTTGCAGTCATCGTCATAGACTCTTTGATCGCGTATGCCCGTCGCAGGGACACGATGCCAATACGTTATGTGGCGGTGCTATCCGCCTATGCTGTTTTCAATCGCGCTGTTAAATTGTGGAAATCAATGGTTCAGGCGGGTTATATCCCTGCTCGGGACAATGCCTTGCTTGAAGACCCGACTGTTGGTCTTTTTGATCATCGTCTGGTGTTAATAGCATCAAGGCTTGATCTCAATTCCCCTCGCTACCAAGGTAGTCACCAGACATGGCGGGATTATCTGGTCTGGCAAGGCGATGAAACCATCAAGAGCATGATCGAAAGCCTTCAGGCTTACGGCGCTCATATGAGTCCCAATCTGCTCTATGCCCTGAATGATTTTCGATATCAGGGGTTCTGGAGTTTCTGTCAGCATTCAAGTGCGATTCAAGCCATGCGCTTGCGCGCTGGAGTGCCAAACAGTGGTCAACTCGATTTTGGCGATCCAAACAATCCATACAAATTTCTTGAATCGATGCGACTGTTGGGTGAGGTTCTGGCTTCAGAGATACCTCAATTTAAAGGCATGGAAGACCTACCCTCGACAATTGACGCTGATTGCAGATGGGGGATCGAGGAGATAATGACTCCTTCATGCTAGGGTTGATTGAGTGGCTGCAAACGACGTTGGCATCAAAAAAACAGCCATAACAAAGCTTCGGTTTGCCCCCCCATCACACCCACCCCAGCACATCATCCCTCATCATCATTAGTGGTCAGGCGTGATTGGGGCGGCGTCATTCACCTTGTTCAGCCCGCGCAATTTGGAAAAAACCAACGCGCCGCCAAGGGCAATGCCAATCGCCATCACCCCGCCAATCACAACCGCCGTTACCGGCCCGAACAGCGCCGCTGCACTGCCAGCACGAACATCGCCCATCTCGTTTGATGATGAAATGAAAATGCCATTCACCGCGCTTACACGCCCGCGAAGATGGTCAGGCGTGGCAATCTGAATAAGACTAAGCCTGATATTCACACTTACCATATCGGCCGCGCCATAAATAAACAGCGCCGCCATGCTGATCCAGAAATTGGTCGACAGCCCGAATATAACAATCGAAACCCCAAAAACGAATAGCGCGAAAAATAGCTTCCAGCCACATCCGCGCATTTCGGGAAGGCTGGCCAATAGCACCCCAACAAATACCGCGCCAAAGGCGGGCATGCCGCGCAACAGGCCAAGCTGTTCCGGGCCAATCATCAAAATATCGGCGGCATAAATCGGCAATAACGTCACCACACTGCCAAGCAATACGATGAATAGATCAAGCGCGATGGCGCCAAAAACAATCGAATTCGAGCGCACAAATTTCAACCCGCCAACAATATGTTCCCATGATCGCGGCGTTGGCTTTATGCGGGGTAAATTCGGCAAAAGCTGATAGCTAAGCGCCGACATCACCATCAAAAAGGTCATCACGACATAAATATGAAAATTGATCGCCGCAATCAGCAGGCCGGCAATCAATGGCCCGCCAGTCTGCGCGATATTATTCACCGTCGAGCTAAAGGCAATGGCGCGGCGGATTTGCGCTTGCGGAACGATATTGGGAATAATCGCCTGACTTGCCGGAAAATACAGCGCCATCACACTGCCATGGGCGAATAAGAGCCCGAAAAGAAACGTCAAATTCAAAGTTTCGGCAAGCATCACCATGGTCAAAGCCATCAAAATAATGGCATCGGCAATTGCACAGCAGGTCAAAATCGTCTTGCGGGCAAAAGTATCGACAATCCATCCCGTCGCAAAAAAGAAAACAAAAACCGGGGATACTTGCATCAAACCGACAAGCGCCAGATGAAACGCATTTCCGGTATTTTGATAAATATGCCAGCCAAGCGCGACCGATAGCATCGCAATAACCAGATAATTGATCGCATTCGCGCCAAGGAAAAAGAAGAAATGAAGCGGCACTTATATCTCGCTATGGCTGTTTGGTTTTACCAATATATTGCTGATTGCCCGATATCTTGGCTGGCACTTTGCCAAAAGGCTAGATGACAAATCCGGCTTGCACCTGTTTGATCTGCGCCAGAGCATCGGGAGAAAGCGGCCCTTTATTGACCGCGGCAGTTGCCTGTTGCAGCTCGTCAAGCGTTGCAATGCCAATTTCGGTTGTTGGCAAGGCCGGATTCGAAATCACATAACGGATTGCCAATTCGATTAATGATGCGGCATGGCCTGCCTTAATCAGCGGCATGAATTCAAGCCCACGTTTCACATCGGTTGCATAATCGGTGTCAGACCCAATCGGCGTTACATCGCTCATGCCAAGCGGGTGACGGGCCTCACTGCCGGACAAAGCACCACCAGCCAGAACGCGAACGCCAATCGTGCCAACGCCATGATCTTTGGCGGTATCAAGAAGCAATTTATAATCATCTGACGGGTAATTGGCGGCGATTGGCTCGCCAGCAGATGGAACAAGCAGATTGTAAAATACCTGCGCGCTCTGGAACACGCCGCAGGAAACCAGCTTGTGAACATCATCGGCTTCGCCTTTTGCGGTAAAGCCGAGAAAGCGAACCTTGCCAGTTTCGCGCAGCTTGTCAAAGGCGGGTACAACCGCATCCATGATCTGATCAATCGTCAATGTGCCACGAAAATCGGTTCGCCCCAATGTGTTGTGAAGCTGGAAAATATCGACATGATCAAGCCGCAACCGCGCTAGGCTGGCATCAAGCGAGCGGGTGATGGCACCATAGACATCGGATAAATCATCATTGCCTAGCCCGACTTTGGTGCTGATCACCAAACCGTCGCTATTGCCATTTAGCGCGCGGCCAAGATTTTCTTCGGAAATACCATTGCCATAGCTTGCCGCCGTGTCGAAAAAATTAATGCCGTGATCACGCGCCCAGGCAATGGCGCGATCCTGATCGCCTGAATCGCCTTTGGTCATCAGCCCGCCAACGGCACCGCAGCCAAAAGTCAGCCGCGAAACCGCAAGGCCGGTATTGCCAAAATTGCGTTTTTCCATGCGCCAATGTCCCTTTTGCAATCAATAATGGTATTTCGATCTAAACCACAAAATATTATGCGCCTGCATGGCTAGGTGCAATCAATTAAAGACTATCTTCACCGTGTCGTTATCAAAGGCGTAACATTTGGAATGAATGGCTGCGCCTTAGCAGAAATTTTCAAATGACTTCGGAGCGTTGCCATCAACAAAGCCAATTTTGAAAATGAAATCCTGCTTACAGAGATTTCGCTGCTTATGGCAGCGGCGCAGACGCCAGTACCAGAACGCTTTTTGGGTAGACAGCGACAGTGGGTTGCTTCGTTTTTTAGCGGTGTTGTGCTTGTTTCGTTGTTGCTGTTGAATGCTGTTCAATTGAACGCAGTTCCGGTATTGACGCAAACAATCTTGACCAATAACTCAATCGGTACGGTAAGCGGCAGTTTTGATGGCGGCGGCAATGCCCTTGCCGCTTTAGCTGATTTGGCAGACACATCGGCGGCCCCGCGTGAATATGTATCGCAATTTTTCAAGCCGGTTATCAGTGGAACATATATTTTTGGCCTATCGTCAAGCAATGAGGATACGGTTCTTATCCTCTATGAAGGTGAATTTGATCCGAATTCGCCACAAAGCCGCGCAACATTGATGAATGATGATTCGGATGGTATTGGCCCCGGCGGTGTTGTCATTACAAGTTGCGGCGCAAATGCAACGCTATGTCCAAAAATATCGACAAGCCTTACCGGCGGGCAAATCTACACAATCGTCGTTACCTCCTATTTGCCGGCAGCAACGATTTCTGATGGGGTTGGGTTTTATATCTATGGCGAACCGGTGCTCATCGGTACGCAGATGCAAGAAAATGCAGCCAACATGCTTGGCAAAATCATCCGCGCGCAAACACAGCAAATCCTGAGCAATTTTTTGAACGCCGATGATGAATATGCCGCTGCCGCAATGCACCGGCATATTGCCACCGAAAAGCAGATCGTGGCGGCGCGCAGGGATGATCAAACGGCATATCAAAATACCCAAACCACGCAAGATAGCCGTCAGGTCACTTTACAGGCTTTGGATCAGTCAGTGAATTCAACAGCATCGCTGATGAATATTTACCGGCTTGATAAGAACAGCAGGATGATTACGCAAGGCGAGTTTCGCTACGCCAAGGACAAGACCGACAATATCTCAAAACATATGAATGTTCGGGCGGCTTTCGAACATTTTGACCGGCGGACAGGCACCCTTGGCGCGGCTATTGGGACGAGCTTTTCCAAATCCAGCTTGGTTTCACCGAAACCAAGCAGCGGCGAGCATAATTTGATTTTTACAACGCTTTATGGCGTAAAAACGCTTCGGGATGATCTTTTTGTTGAAACGCATCTGTCTGTCGGCTTGGGCAAAGGTACAGTTCGTCATAGCGCCGGACTTGAACAATGGCGCAGCACATATGATAGCCGATTTGTTTCCATGGGCCTGTCAACATCAGGCGTCATTGAGGTCAAGCGTTATGCAGCCAATGGGCGACAATCAGATTTTGAAATATGGCCAACTCTGTCGCTTCAATATGGTTCGGCAAAATCTTCGGATATCAGGGCAGGTTTCACCTATGGCAGTATTTTTGAGTCGATTGCGGTTGCGGCGGGTGATGTAAAAACCACAAAACTGACGCTAACGCCGAAATTCAAATTCGACCTTGCGCCCGGAAAAAGGCTGTTTATGGCGGATCAGGTTACAATCGAGCCAAGTTTGATTTGTACGCATACGAAAGCTGCAATTAATCGCAAAGGCTGTGGGTTTGGCCTTGGCTTTGGTCTTGAAAGAAAAAAGGACAGCCATCAGTTTTTCCGGATGCAATTGCAAAATTCAGGCGATGGCGAAAGCCTGTCGACGGCAGCACGATTGTCAATTCCGTTCTGAGCCGCTTTCGCATAGCGCATCGCTAAAAAGCTAATGGTAAGGATACCCATTGCCCGAATAGGGGTGGGCGCGATAGAGTTGATTGTGATCAGCAAACTGGCAGGCGCAAAAGATGCGCCCAAAGACACCCGATTAGGATTTGCGTTTTCCATGCATGACAATGACAGCAATGACCGGCCAGCGCACCAAGAAGATGCGGATGTCGCCGTGCCAACGGGCAAGGCGCTTCGTTGTGATTTTGTGGGGGGCGCGGTTCAGCATCGTTTGCGGTTTGGCGGGGGGCGCGGACAGGATTTGCCAAAGGCGGCCGGTCTAAAGCCGGGCATTAATCCGCATATTATCGATGCGACAGCGGGGCTTGGCCGTGATGCGTTTCTGCTGGCCTCGCTTGGCGCCACGGTTATGATGATCGAACGATCGGTAGACATGCATGCATTATTGCGCGATGGCATGGCGCGTGCGCTTGATGCTGGCGGTGTTACTGCCGAAATCATCAAGCGGATGACGCTAATCCATGGTGATGCTATCGCGCTTTTGCCCGAATTATCGCCGGAAATCGTGCTTGTTGATCCGATGCATCCGCCGCGCAATAAATCGGCCTTGGTCAAGGCGGAAATGCGTCAAATCCGGGCTATTGTCGGCATTGATGATGATCAGACCCGCCTTATGCAAACCGCGCTGGCGCATGCCTCGCGTCGTGTTGTGTTGAAATGGCCAGCCAAGGCCGCGCCGATGGCCGATATCCCGCCTGCATCACATCAGATCATTGGCAAATCGGTTCGCTATGATGTTTTTATGCAATCCTGATCGGCGGCGGTGAAAACTTAAGTTGTTCACCTTCGGCAATTTGTTTTATGATCATATCATCCAGCAAACCGATTTTCGGCCAATGTGCCATTATGCAGTAAAATTGCGCGCCGTTAAATTACCTAATCAGGGAAATCTTCTATGGATCATAAAATTGGTGTCATACCGTTTGATATTAGCGGTGATAACATTGCCATCATGTTTGTCACATCACAACGCCGCGGGCGCTGGATTTTGCCAAAGGGCAACCTAAAGCCAGATGAAAGCCATAAAAAAGGATGCAAGCGTGAAGCCTTTGAAGAGGCGGGAGTCAAAGGTCGTATCTTGACCGATTTTCCGATGACCCATGTGGTGACTAAAACCGATAATGGCACCCTCACGCAGGTTGCGGTGACCTATTATCCAATGCTGGTGTCAAAGCAATTTGACGAATGGCCCGAACAGCCAAAACGTGAACGCCATTGGGCGTTGCTAGACGATGCGCCGCGCGTAACCGACCGTGAAGATTTCCGGCTGGTTATTAACCAATTTGCCGCGATCAAACCGCTGATACTAGAAACTGCAAAACGTAAAAAAGCATAGACGCCAATAGTGCCGATGCTGGCACGGTGATGATCCATGCCGCCCCAATCGACAGCACAAATTGCCGCCGCACTAGCTTGCGCCGCAATCTGATATTGACGTTTTGAAAAGCATCAAGCGCAGTGGCGTTCAGCTTATGACTTGGCTTTAGGCGCTTTTTATCTGGGTTTTCAATAAATTCACGAAGAAACCCGACGCCGAAAATGGCACCAATGGCAATATGGGTTGAACTAACCGGAAGGCCCAATGTTGTGGCAATCAGCACGGTAACAGCCGAGGCCAGCGCAACACAATAGGCACGGGGCGCGTTCAGGCGGGTGATTTTTTCACCAACAGTGTTGATCAATTTTGGCCCAAATAACAACAGGCCAAGGGCCAGACCAGCCGCGCCGATAATCATCACCCAAAGCGGAATGGCAACCTTTGCGGCGACACCAGCTGTACTAAAGGTCGACACAATCGCGGCCAAAGGGCCAACGGCGTTAGCCACATCATTCGCACCATGCGCAAAACATAACAGCGAAACACCAATCACCAATGGCAGGTTAAACAGCGTATAGATCTGCTTTTTGCGGTTGGTGATGGATTCGGCGCGTTTGGCGATATAGGGAACGGACAAAAGCCATGCGGTAAAAAACGCAGCAATTGAATAGGCGTAAATCTCGATCGTTGATGGTTTCCAGATCTTTTTCAGCCCCTTCATTGCCATATAGGCGGCAAAAGCACTTGCCATCAAACCGATCAGAACCGGTACCCAGCGGCGGGCAGCCTGTTTGCGGTCTTCGACATTCAAAATCTTGACCTTGATAAATAACAACAGGCCAGCGGCGACAATGCCGCCAAAAACAGGCGAAATGACCCAGCTTGCGGCGATTTTCGCCATGGTTACCCAATTGACCAAGCCAAAGCCAGCGCCAGCAATACCGGCCCCCATAACCCCGCCAACAATCGAATGGGTGGTTGAAACGGGTGCATTTAAAAAGGTTGCCAGATTAATCCATAGCGCGGCGGCAAATAGGGCGCTTAGCATCAGATTTCTAAAATCGGTCGCGGTAACACCATCGCCCGGATTGATAATGCCTTTGGCAACCGTCTGCACAACATCGCCGCCAGCCAGAATAGCGCCCGCGCTTTCACAAACCGCGGCAATCACAACGGCAGCGGTAACCGTCAGCACCTTGCCGCCAACCGCTGGGCCCATATTATTGGCAACATCATTTGCCCCAATATTCAGCGCCATGTAGCCACCGATAATCGCCGCGGCAACCAGCATCACGATATTTTCACTGGCAACATGCAGGCTTAGGCTGCCATAGATGCCAGCGATAATCAGAAAGATGGCCGCAATGACAAAGGGCAAAAGCCCTGATCGGGCATTTTTGACTTGGCCTTGCTGATAATTCATCCGGCGCAAATCATTGATATAGCGATTAGATTGCTTTAGCTGGTTCTTTTTCATGATCGCGCCTTGCACCTTGATCTCAGAGATATTGCCAGTTTAGTGATGGCGTGCCAGAGATAGCATAACCAACCGTAAATAGCAGCCGAGATAGCGATTTTAAAAACTTCGGAAGTAGCTATAGCAAATTTGATCTGATCAGACCATGCCGCAAATCAGGTTTATTTACCCCTAGCAGGGCTGGTGTCCAAGCCATTGCCGAAGCCGGGTTTTGACATAGATTCCGTCAACATTTGGCAAGGCGCGCGGCGGATTGTCGGTGGTGATTTTCACCACAGCCAAACGCGGGCCAGATGGATCATTCGGTTTATTGGTAAAAGCATCAAGAACATCATAATCATAGATGGTCTGACAGCCAACGAACCCACAGCCAGTGGCAACTTCGGCAAGGTCGACGCCATGCGAGGTATGGCTTTTCTGCATACCGGTTTCGCCAAAATGCCCATTGTCCAGAACAATGATGCTGAGGTTATTTGGCTTTTGCGCCGCAACCGTGGCAAGCGCGCCAATTCCCATCAAGGCCTCGCCATCGCCGGTGATGACCATCACATGCCGGTCGGGTTCGGCAAGCGCAAGACCAAGGCCGATCATGACCGCACCACCCATCGCACCCCATAAATAGAAATTGGCATGATGGTCGCCAGCTGCATAGACATCATAAGTTGATGAGCCAAGACCGCAAACGACAAGCATATCGTCACGATTTTGCAGCAAATGTTCAACCGCCGCACGGCGTTCAATTGTTACCATTTCTGACATCTCTACCACTCCTTGCGGCCAATAAGGCGCTGCGATAATAGAATTGCGATTTTCTGTTCACTGGCAAAGGCGGCATAAAGCGCGGCGTCAACCGTTGGCCCAACCTCTTCGGGGCTGTTACAGCGCATCACTTCTACCCCCATCATTTCAAAGCTTGTCGGGGTGGCGCGCGCCATTGGCACCTGCCATGAATTAAATTCGCCATATTCGCCACGCATGCTGACAATCGTGACAAAGGGAAAATTGCAATTGGTGACAAGGCTAAGCATGTTGACGCAATTGCCAACGCCGCTTGATTGCATCAAAAGTACCGATTTTTTACCACCAAGCCATGCGCCGCAGGATGACGCAATGCCTTCTTCTTCGGTGGTTAGGACAATTGGCGTCATATCGGGGTCATCATGAACACGTCGGATTAAATGCGCATGACCCGCATCGGGTACATAAGGAACCTGGCTGATGCCTGCCTTTTTGAAAGCATTAAAAATATCATCTTCCCAAATATGGGGTGTAGAAACAGCCATTTGCTTTCTTTCAATTATCACGTTTTATTTGAATGCCGCAGACGATTGCGATGTTGTGTAAACATAGGATGACCAAGAAAATGGCCGCTTAGATTATTTACGATAGATAGGAAAGTGCGGGCAAGGCAACTGACAAATGCTGACTGGCTGGAAAATATTTCCAACCGCGCATTTGGATCGGCATTGGCAGCGGCGTTTTTTGCTGGCACTGTTAAAATGCTGGCCGTTTGGCCGATGGTAAATGATTTGAAATAACCGAAGGCCAAGCCCTTTTTTTAAGGAGATATGCGTGATGAAGACCTATCAACATTATATTAATGGGGCGTTATGTGATCCGGCATCGGGTGAATGGTTTGATAGTGAAAACCCCTATACTGGAGACGTATGGGCCAAAATAGCCCGCGGCAATGCTGATGATATTGATCATGCGGTGACAGCAGCAAAAGCCGCCTTTGATGGCGAATGGGGCGCAACCGGCCCAACCGCCCGCGGCAAGCTGATGGTCAAGCTGGCCGAAATTATCGAACGCGAGGCGGTGCGGCTTGGTGAAATCGAAGTTCGCGACAATGGCAAGCTGATTGCCGAAATGGGCGCGCAAACCAAATATCTGGCTGAATGGTATCGCTATTTTGGCGGGCTTGCTGACAAGATTGAGGGGGCGGTTATTCCCTCTGACAAACCGGGCATTTTCAATTTCACCCGTTATGAGCCGCTTGGCGTTATCGGCATGATTACAGCGTGGAATTCGCCTTTATTGCTGCTGGCATGGAAGCTGGCACCGGCTTTGGCCGCGGGAAATACCGCAGTGGTAAAGCCATCTGAATATACGTCGGCATCAACATTGGAATTTATGGCGCTTATCGAAGAAGCTGGCTTTCCCGCGGGTGTGGTGAATGCAGTTACCGGTTTTGGCATGGAAGTTGGGGCGCCTTTGGTCGATCATCCGCATGTTGATAAAATTGCCTTTACCGGCTCGGATGTGTCGGGCCAGAAAATCTATGAGGCAGCAGCCAAGAAAATCATGCCGGTCACTTTGGAACTTGGCGGTAAATCACCCAACATCGTTTTTGAAGATGCCGATTTTGAAGCCGCCGTCATGGGCGCGATTTCGGGTATTTTCGCAGCAACAGGGCAAACCTGCATCGCCGGATCACGGCTTCTTGTCCAGCGTTCGATCCATGATAAATTTGTAAAACGGCTTGTCGAGGTCGCGGGTGCGGCAAAAATCGGTGACCCAATGTCGACCGAAACGCATGTGGGGCCGGTCACAACCATGCCGCAATATGAAAAAATTATGGATTATATCAATATTGCTAAATCTGAAGGGGCCGTTTGTGTTCTTGGCGGCGACGCTTATCGCGGTGCGGGGGCAAAAGGCAAACAATTTGTCCAGCCAACCATCTTTACCGGTGTCGATAACCAAATGCGTATCGCCCAAGAAGAAGTGTTTGGGCCGGTTCTGTCAGTGATCCCATTTGATACTGAAGATGAGGCAATTGCCATTGGCAATGACATTGTTTACGGGCTGGCTGCCGGGGTCTGGACAAGTGATATTGGCCGCGCTTTGCGCATGTCGGAAAAGCTAAAAGCGGGCACGGTCTGGGTCAATACCTATCGCGCGGTTAGCTTTACCTCGCCATTTGGTGGCTATAAGCGCAGCGGCGAAGGCCGTGAAAGTGGCAAGGAATCGATCAAGGAATTTCTGCAGGTCAAATCGGTCTGGATTGCCCAGCAAACAAGCGCGGCCAATCCGTTTATCATGCGCTAATTATTTGCCGATCTGACGTTTTGCCGAAAGCCGCTGGATGATGGCCGGTTTTGGCTGGTCTATTTTGCCGTGAAAATAGTCAAGAATGGTAAAATCATCAGGCAGCCTTGCGGCCAGCTCGCCGTCCTGCAATAAAAAGTCAGGATTGCTTGGGCGGCCAAAGGCCTCATTGCCGGTGGCAAAGGTTTCATAGGCAAGATAACCACCCTGCCGCACAAGCCCGAATAAATCGCCAAGCCGTGGCCGGTGCAGGTAATTGGCGACAATCACAATATCGAACCCATCTTCAGCAAAAGACCAGATAGTCGCATCTTCCAGATCAAATTGGCAGGTTTTGATCGAAGGGCAGCTGGCCTTTAAAGCTGCCAATGCAGAATCATCGCGGTCAATTGCCAAGAATGAGAACCGGCCGGGAAAAGCACGGTCAAGGGCGCAGCAATGCCGCCCGCGTCCAGACGCAAAATCAAGAATCTTGGCACCATCCGGCCAGCTTTGTGCCTGCTGCATAATCCAATCAGATGGCGCAGACATGGGGGGCAGATTCGTCATTGGCTTGAAGGGTCTGTATTGGTGAAAAAACGAGTAAGGGCGGCCAAGGTTTGATTGGGTGCCTCTTCGGCCAGAAAATGCCCGCTATTGATCGCTTGACCATCAACATGACTTGCATAGTTTTGCCATTCGTCAATCACATCATAATGTTTGCCAACAAACCCGATATCGCCCCATAGAGCCAAAACCGGCATCGCCAGTTTTTCGCCACGATCGGCAGCGTCATGGTCTAGATCGATACTGGCGGCAGCACGATAATCCTCACAACTGGCGTGAATGGTGGCCGGATTTGAAAAACAGCGCAAATATTCGGCAAAGGCCTGATCGGTGATGGCACCTTTGGTGCGGCCCCAATGGCCGGTCTTATGATGCAGAAAAAACGCTGGATCTTGGCCGATCAATGTCTCGGGAAAGGGGGCTGGCTGGATCAAAAAGAACCAGTGGTAATAAGCGGTGGCAAACGCCTTGTCGGTTGTGCCGTACATAGCCTCGGTTGGAACGATATCAAGCACGGCAAGATGGGTCACTGCATCGGGGTAATCACGCGCCAAACGATGCGCGACACGTCCGCCGCGATCATGGCCAGCAACGGCAAAATGATCATGCCCCAACGCTGTCATAACCGCCATCATATCAGCCGCCATGGCGCGCTTTGAATAGGGGCTGTGATTGGTGTCGGTTTGCGGCTTGTCACTGTCGCCATAGCCGCGAAGGTCGGGGATCACAACGTTGAATTGGCTGGCAAGCGCGGGGGCAATCTTATGCCACATATAGCCGGTTTGCGGATAGCCATGAAGTAGCAAAAGCGGCGGCCCCATTCCGGCCATGCGGCAATGAATGCCAACGCCGTCATGGATGATTTTGCGGCTGGTAAAGTCAGTGGTGAAATCCATCTCTGGCTGTCCTTTGTTTTGGGCTGTCACATCAGGGGCTGTTGTTTGACTGATGCATTTGTTTTTGCATGCTGCCAAATAGGGTCAAGCTGGCTGTCTTGTTTGCCGCTTAAGCGCATGAGATTGATGGTAAGGCCAATATCCCATTGACCGGCACCCGCGCGGCAAAGAACGCCAGTCTGAATATCAGCGGCAATCAGGCTTTGGGGAAGCCAAGACACCCCCGAACCGTTCCAGGCGCGAACCCGAAGCGCACCAACCATTGAATTCTGATAGACCGGCTTTAAGCGGTTGCGATCAATGCGTCCAGTCATATGCCGTGAAAACAGCTTGCCAAGTGATGATCCGGGTGAAAACCCGATATGGGGAAGCGATGAACTGGTTTCATCATCCAGTGAAAATAAGGGCAGGCCATTTTCATCTGGTTTGCAAACCGGAACCAGCTTGTCGGTTCCGATTTCTATAGCCTCGCTGATGGCCACGCCCGCCCGCCCATCAATTAGTGGGTTGTTATAGGCAATCAGAAAATCAACATCGCCAGCCAAAAAACTGCTTATGCAATCAGGAAGATCATCAACCCGCAGGCGCGACATGATCGGCCCAAAGCTGTTTTCAAAGCCTTGCAACCAGTCCGGAAAAAATCGCCAAGCCACGGAATGCTGGGCGGCAAAGCGAACAACATAGCTATCGGCCATCAGGTTGCTTTGTTGCAAAATATTTCGTTCATCATCAAGCCGTTTAAAAGATGATAAAGCCACATCAAGGATCTGTTCGCCAGCCGGTGTTAGCCTGACAGGGCGCGAGCGTCGATCAACAAGCGAAAATCCGGCCCAATCTTCCAAAGCCTTTATGCGTCGGCTCAAGGCGGGCTGGCTAATATGTGATTTTCGCGCAGCCAATGAGAAATGGCCAGTTTCCTGAAGGGCTGCTAGGTCATTAAACCATTGAAAATCCATTATTATGTGTATCCCATGCAAAAAATGCATCATGTGAATGCAAAATAAACATTGGCATTTCTGATAAAAGCGCGTCAAGTTTTTTAGCATTATGTCGCGTCTTAAATGGCGTATTTGGTCTAACTTTAACAAATAAAGAACGGATGCCATACAATGGCTAAAAAGCTTAGCGAATTCCCTTCAGTTTCCCTTTGTCACCAGCCGACGCCGCTGGAATTTATGCCGCGGATGAGTGAATCGCTTGGCGGGCCTAGGCTATGGATCAAACGTGACGATTGTACTGGCCTTGCCACAGGTGGCAACAAGACGCGCAAGCTTGAATTTTTGATTGCTGATGCTATCGAAAAAGGCGCTGATATGGTGGTGACGCAAGGTGCTGTTCAGTCAAACCATGTGCGTCAGACGGCAGCTGCTGCCTGCAAATTTGGCCTTGATTGCCATGCGCTTTTGGAACGGCGTGTGCCGGATCGGGCAGATGATTACGAAACCACAGGCAATGTTCTTTTCGATCAGATGTTTGGGACTAGCCTAGAGTTTCGGCCACCGGGTCTGGATATGAATGCCGAAGCGCAGGCGGTAACCGAAAAGCTGGCTGCGGCTGGCCGTAAGCCCTATTTTATTCCGGGCGGTGGTTCGAATGAAATTGGCGCGCTTGGATATGTTTCCTGCGCCTTTGAGTTGCTTGATCAAATCAAAACGAATAATCTGGATGTTGGCTGGATTGTTCTGGCAACGGGAAGTGCGGGAACACATGCTGGCATGCTGGCTGGTCTGCATGCAGCCGGATCAACAATTCCGGTTATGGGGATTAGCGTTCGTCAGCCTGAGGAGAAACAAATTGCCGCGGTTCACAAACTGGCAGTTTTAACATCTACACAATTGACCGATACGCCGCTTGGTGTTGAAAAAGTGATTGTCGATGATGGTTATGTTGGGGCTGGTTATGGCCAACCAACCCAAGGCACGCTTGACGCCATTAACCTGATCGCACGGCGTGAAGGGCTGCTTTTTGATCCGGTTTATTCGGGCAAAGGGCTTGCAGGCATGATCGGGCTTGCTGGTCAGAATTTTTTCGAGCCTGACAAAGATGTCATCTTCTTGCATACTGGTGGCGCAGCGGCATTATTTGCCTATGGCAACCAATTGGTAGAAAATGCGGCAAATGGATAATGCGTTTAGACTAAACCCATCGGCCATGGTGGTGGATGGTTGAATATTATTATTAGGTTTAAACAAACTAGAGATAAAAATGAAACGTGATGTCTCCCTAATCGGACCCTTCATGGTAAGGCGAGAGCGTCCCTGTAGTTTTTGTATGTTCACGTTAAATCTACATAGCCAAGAGTCAAGGGTTCGTCTTGTTTCTTCGATTATGCTTTTACAATAGAAACGATACTTTAATTGGTTGGTTGTGAGTTGGCGTCAAGCTTTATGCCAGCCCGTCAATTCCTGCCAATGTCAATCAAACGATCATTTTAAGCCTTGCTGTGGTTGTTGTGGCATCGTTGATTGGGGCGAAAGGGCTTGGTGAAGATGTCCTTGAAGCGCTTCAATATGCCAATGTTGGTCAAGGCACTCTGGCAGGTTTTGTTATTTTGTTTTGTGCAATGATCCTTGACCGGATCGTTAAGGGCGGTAAACAATAGTCGAATGAACTTTCATCTGTTTCTTTGGCTTCTCGCGGCAAGCGGGCGTCATGCCCGTATTTTGTTGCCGCTTGGGGTGGTGCTGGCCTTGCTACTGCCAAGCAGCGGTGCTTTTTTCAAACCGGCTGCGCCCTATATCCTTGCGATTCTGATTGGCGCGGCACTGGTACGGCTTGACATCAGCGCGGTTTTAAAAGCCGCGCTTCAACCGCAAAGATTAATCCGCAATTTTGCAATTTCGCTTGGTCTTTTAATCATTGTGCCAATGGTTTTTTTTACCGTGGCAAAATGGTTTGGGCTTCCCAATCATTTCTTGCCATTGGTGACTTGGTATGCGGTGGCACCGCCAATTGGTACGACGATCTGGATGTGCATCTTTTTGGGGTTTACCGCGCCGATTGCGATGGAAATTGTTGTTCTGACAAATTTGCTGGCACCTTTTACCGGCCCTTATCTTGGTGAATATCTTCTTGGCGCGGCGGTGCCAATATCATCAGCAATGCTCTGTTTGCGGCTAGGCATCATTCTTGGTGGTGGGCTATTATTGGCGTTACTTGCCAAAAAGATTCTTGGTGAAGACCGGATCGAGGCCAACCGGCACCAGCTTGACGGGGTCTCCACCTTGTCGATGCTTGCCTTTCTTCTTCCGGTTTTTGACGGCATTGGCGCGATGGTCATAGCCGTGCCAATTATTGCGTTGGCTTGTCTTGGACTTGTTTTTGGGCTGAATTTTGGCTCACAGGCATTGGTTTTTGCCGGTGGCCGATTGCTTGGCCGTTTTGGCCGCGCTGCATCGGGCAAAGCCATGCCGTTTCCCGAAGGCACGCGTTCGGTTGCGGTTGTTGCTGGCAACCGTAATCTTGGGCTGTATTTTGCTGCGCTACCCGCCGATCCGCTATTTGCGCTTTTTGTTGCAGCCTATCAATTACCGCTTTACCTGACACCGATGGTGGCTGGCTGGTTTGCTGATCGGTCACAAAAGACATGATTTTTGATTCCATTATTCGATTGACGATTATTCGACACTCGCCCCATCATGAGACCGCATGGCCAATCCTGAATTTTACGCGCTAAATGCCAGCCAGACCCGCCGTAACGCCGCGATTGATGCGTTGCGCGCGCCTTGTTATGCGCTTGGCATTACGATGGCCGGATTTTCCACAATCGCCCGCGAATCTGGGTTTGATTTTTGGATGGCGCTTGTGACTTCGCTTGGCGTTTGGGGGATGCCCGGGCAGGTGGCCTTTGCCAGCCTTTATTCGACAGGTGCATCTTTATTTATCATTTTTGTCGCGGTATCGCTGGCGAATATGCGGATGTTGCTGATGGTTATTTCGGCGGCGGATATGATGCATCTAAAATCGCATAATCTGCCCCTGTGGAAACGAATCTTCTGGATGCAGTTTCTGGCAATTACGGCATGGGCGAATTTAGGGCTGGCGCAGCAAAAATACCCCCCAAATCTGCTATTGCCATATTATCAGGGTTTTGCCCTGACGATTTTTGCCTTCGGCATTCTTGGTACAATCTTTGGGTTCTTCTTAAGTGATCTATTGCCGCCGGATATTTTGCGCGTGGTGATCTTTATCACGCCAATCTATATCTTGCTTTTGATCATCAACGCGCGGCAAAAGGCGAACCGGCTTGCCGTCTTGATTGGCGGTGTTTTAAGCCCAGTGTTTTTTCCATTTGCCGGTGAATGGGCCATTCTGATAGCCGGTATTCTTGGCGGCAGTTTGGCCAGCCTTTACAGCCGTTTTATTGCCAAATGGCATCTCGAGTCGGTGCAATAGAGCGATGATGATGCGGCAGATGACATAATGGAAGATTACGGTTTTTTCCAATCATGGGCAGCGGTATTCTGCGCGATTATCGGAACGATCACCTGGCGGATCGCCGGTGTTGTTCTGGCATCGCGCATTCCGGCTGACGGGCCGGTGATGGGATGGGTCAACACAATGGCCTATGCCATGGTTTCAGCCGTTCTATTGCTGATATTGGTTCATCCAACGGGCGTATTGGCAACCACAGGCCTCGATCACCGCCTGATCGGGCTTGGCGGCGGATTATTGGCAATGTTCATTAGCAAGCGTCTGATCTTTTCGCTGCTTTGCGGCATTAGCGCCTTTGCACTGGCGATCCAGCTTATTTAGCGGCCACCGAGGCGATTAGAATGGCAATGGCTCGCCGCGATAGCTTTCGTAAATGCCAGTTGTAGCAAGATCAAGCGTATCGAAACGTGCCAAAAGTCCGGCCGCGCTATCTGCCGCTGCAACATCGGCAGCACCCCCGCCCATATCGGTTCGCACCCATCCCGGGTGATAGGCACCAACCGCAACCCCGCGTGGTGCCAGTTCAGCAGCAAGCGTTCGGGCAATATTGGTTGCGCCAGCTTTGGAGGCACGATAGATCGGCGCATTGCTGCTGGCACGTTCCTGACTGCCCATAATTGACGAAATGACCGCAATTTTACCGGTCATGCCAGATAGGTGATTATAGCCATCAGCGGGTTCCAGCAAATGCGGTAAAAATGATCGTGCGGTGAAAAAGACGCCGGCAATATTAGTCATTAGAACCGATTCAATGGCGCGGCTGTGATGCGCCGGATCTTCAAGGCCGCCATAGCCATTCAACACCCCTGCATTACAAACCAGAATGTCGATTTTGCGGGTCATGCCGGCGGCGATTTGTTTCATATCAGCCTCGGCGGTTACATCAAGCCCAAGAAGGCTGATTGCCGGATTGTCACGGGCAAGCGCAACCAGATCAGGGGCTTCCATAACATTGCGGGCGCAAGCAATGACCTGATCGCCGCGTTCGGCTGCCTGTTTTGTCATTTCAAAGCCAATGCCGCGATTGGCACCAGTGATCAACAGGGTTTTTGACATGGGTTCTGCCCTTTTTGGTAAATGGTGGAGAGATGAATTGCTTTTGTAGGTGACCGGCTAGTTGGCCGGATTGATAATCGCCGGATCAAAGGGCGGGCGGGTAAAGATTTTGCGAAGCATTGGTTCGAAATGCGCTAATGGCTTGGTTGGATAATCGGGATCAAAGGCCATCTGATCCCAATCACGGCAAAATTGCTCGCAGCTATCAAACCAGACATGGTCGCGGTAAATATTACGGGCATTTTTATCAACCCCCATCGCATCGCCATAATAATACATCTGGAAAACGCCATGATGTTCGATAATCCAAGCGACTTCGGCGCGAACATAGGGGCGAATGATTGCGGCGGCGAGCTGGGAATGGTTAAATGGTGCCAGATCATCACCAAGATCGTGAATCAATGCGCCAACAATCAGCTCGATATCAGCTCCATCAGCCTCGGCACGCGTGGCAGATTGCAATGAATGTTCAAGCCGGTTGATCTGGTAACCAGCAAGTGAGTCCTCAAGGCTGGTAAGGGCAGCAAGCAAACGGTCGGGCAAAGCTACAACAAATTCATCTTCAAGTGCATTCAAAAAGGCATAATCTTCCGCGGTGCCTTCGTCCATGCGGATAAAGCTGACATGCTGCATGATTTTGCTTTCCCAAATGATTGATATTACCGGCATGATCATAGGTTGGTTTGCCGTTTGGAATCAACTATCGAAGGCTAGCGGATCGCATCACCTGCGGAAAAGATGGGAAGGTAGAGTGCCACAACCATCACTCCAATCATGGCTCCGACAAACACAATCACCAGCGGTTCGATGATGGTTGATAGGCCATCGACAAGCGTGGTGAATTCTCCTTCATATATTTCGCAATCGAGGTCAGCATCACTTGCCGCAAACAGCCCCTGATCGCGCAAACTGCGCAAACTATCGGAAATCATCTCTTGCTGGCGGGCAAGATGCTACCATTCAACGGCACTTGGCAAAGGCGTGCTTGCCAGATTTTCCAGACGAATAATGTTGGATTTAGTGTCGATTTCGGCAATGATTATGCTACGGTCATGAAGCTTGATCGCAACAATATCACCACTGTTCTTGCAGATTGGCCGAAAGAATTTTGTAAATTTGGCGAATGTCTGAGTCATTGGATGTTTTCAATCCTTGGTCAAGATTTTATCAACTCTAGTTGTGTATTGTTAATGGCGTTTACCTTTTCATTGTGCAAAAAACTAATATGACAGAATTGATGCAAATGATTGAAACTCTTATCGACCAGTTTTTGCTGCTGGTGCCATCGCCAGTCTTTGTCGAGCTTCCGTTGCTTGGCATTTTGCTGGCGAACCCGAATGGGCGTTATGTCGTTGCGGGTCTGGCTGTTGTAACTGGCTTTATTGGGCTGTGGATCGTGCTTCGGATTGTGCAGATTCTGCTTGGAAAACAGGCAAAATCGGGTACGGAGCCACGCGATCATGCTGTCAAAGCTGATACGGCAAATGTGTCTGAGGCTAAAACCGAAGATGAGTTTCAGTTTTTCAAGCGCAATGGTACCGAGAAGAGGCAAGGTGGCGATGATACGGCCTTGGCCGCGATTGAGCAGGAAATGCTGGCCGTTCGCCAGCTTTTTGCCGATGGTCATATCCTTAAAGATGTTTATGTTGCCGAAACACGCCGCCTTTACGGCAAGGCAAAAACCCTAAAAATTTAACTTATTTGCCGCTGACAGCAAAAAGGCAAACTCGGGTTTGGACTCGCCTTTGAACGTTAGTGCTTGGCGATTTATTTGGGGTTCGGTTTGCGCCAAAAGGCCGAATGCGGCTGTGTTGATGCGCTCGGGTCAATCACTGTTGGTGCCATAAAGATGATGGTTTCCGATAGGGCGTTATTGATTGCATCACCACCACCGAGAAGCGGGGCAACTGGCGCCAATGCAACGTTTGTGCCGGGAAGGCCGGTTGTTGTTGTGCCTTCGTTATTGCGGGTCGAGCCCGCCAAAACCACCACATCGCCAGGTGCGAACCAAAAGCTGGTATCAATCAAGTCAGTTGTTTCATCAGTGTCGCGATCAACAGCGGCAATTGATTTAGCCGTTAGGTCAAAACCATCTGGCTAGATGTTTCATGACCGGCAAAACCAGTTCGAATCAGCTAATCAACAATATTTGGCATCAAGCTTGCTTAAACGTCGGAAAGGTGAGAGTTTTTAGAAAATCGTTATCCCTTCGCATAATTCGATTAATTATGACAGCGCTTTGAAACTTGCTGATCAGATCGGCGTGGATCGGATTGTGGAATTGAAATGAGTGAGATGGCATCACAAATTGCCAAGGCAATCTTTGTTGGAAATATCAAAGGTGGGGTTGGAAAAAGCACGCTTACCGTGTATCTGACCGACTATTTGCGTCGCCGGTTCAAACGTCGATCGGTGGTACTTCTTGATACTGATCCACAAGGCACGTCATTTGAATTGATGGAACCGAAAAGCAAAAATGGTGATGCACGATTTTTGCCTGTTGGTGACCGTTATGACGGGGTGAATATGACCACGCTTGATGGTGTGCTTCGTCGTTTGCTTGCGCAAAATGATGGCATTGCAATGGTGGATACCGGCGCTGGCAAGCTTGGTAATTTCTGGCAAATGGCCTTTTTGTGCAATACGCTTTTGGTGCCAACCTCAATGTCATGGGCCGATTTGCGGCCAACGATTGATTTTATCAAGGAAATTGATGAACGAAAGGCCGATTTACGGTCGGTCACGCCGCATGTCGTTGTTGTTCCCAATCGGGTCTCGCCGCAACAGCGTCATTTCCAGCAGATCGTCGACGCATTGCAGGAAGTAAATGCCATTCTGGCACCGCCCATTTCCGAATTATCGGCAGCGCGACATTCTTCGCCAGATTTTTCTGGCCTTGAAGGTGTTGAAGGCACGCGGTTTTGCCGCGAAATTGAGCGGCTTGGCGAATTTATCGTTGAATATGTCATCAGCGGCGAGCTTGACCGGATCTATGACGAAACGGCCAATTAAAGCCCCTTTGGATTTACGCGCTTAACGCTGTCGCAACCCATTTATGAAAATGATGCGTTGGCGCATCCATCACCGCCGAGAATTTGCCGCCATCATATTGGCTGGAATGCCGTCCCTTTTGCATGCCTTCAACAACAAACACATCTTCGACAAAAATGTCACGCCACATGGTGGTATTGGTGGCACGCATATCGGCAAAGTCCGATTTTGTTGCCTCGTTTTGAGCATAATAGATTTCAACATGTTCGATGGTGCGATTTGGCCCGTCAGGCACCAGAATGATGCCATAGCAATGATCGCGGTGAACACCAAGAAGCAGATTTGGGAACAGCGCAACATACTCAGCGCCTGATGACCATTGTTGTGACAGCCCTTCAAAATTTGGAAAGGCACGGCCATCATCACTGATTTGCGGTGCATAAACGGTTGAACCCTGACCGGCATAGGCTGGAACTGGCATAATGTTATAATGATCTTCAAGCCGTGAATAGCTATTTAGCCCCGGATGGATAAAGGGCAAATGATAGGCCTCGCAGTAATTTTCGACGGCAAGTTTCCAATTGCAATTGACCGTCAGGCTGAAGGATGAATCGGCGCCGCTATGATAGATGGGCTGGTCAAATTCCTGCCAGCGGTCAATCAGGTCGCTTGCATAGGTCTCGAATGCAGCGGCGTGTCCGCCAATATTCACAAAAATAATATCGCGCCATTGATGCGAGCGCACCTCATTCAGCGGATAATCGCAATGATTGACATTTTCATGCTCATGCACATCCGGCCCGCCAACATGCGGGGTCTTGCGAAGCTGGCCATTTAAATCATAGGCCCAAGCGTGATAGGGGCAGGTGATCGGCCCACGAAGCTGCTGCGCCTCGCTCACCAAAATCATACCGCGATGACGACAAACATTTTCAAAAACTTTGATTTCATTATCTTGATTGCGCACCAGCAACAGCGGTAATCCGGCAAATTCAATTGGCTTTACACAGCCCGGTTTTGGCAGATCCTTGCCAAAGCCGATCGCTGCCCAATTGTCGCGGAATAAAGTGTTTTGTTCATGCTGAAAAAGATCAGCGTCAACATAGCAACCATTTGGCAGGCCATTGGCCGCTTCAATTGGTGCTTTTACATTGGTAAGATCAAGCATTTCTGGTTTCCCCACCCTGATAAAGCCGATAAAGCGATAAATATTGCATTCCTATCTTGTTTCCGCTCAAAAGGGATTGTTTGTCTGTCTTGACTGCGGCATTTGGCGTCGCGTTTAAACTATGGAAAGTGAACTAAATGTCATCCGCGCAAAGCTTGTTTCGCCCCGAGGTGATCCACCAACAATTAGATCAGCGGTTTTACCGGCCGGTTGCGGCAGCACAATTTCCACAACATCAGCTGCGTTATCGCAATCATGCGGCGGCCAAAAGCGTCGGGCTTGATGATTTGGATGACACGTCATGGATTCGGCATTTTGGCCATTTTCAGCCCTTGGATGGTAGTTTTCCCAAGCCATTGGCACTTTGTTATCATGGCCATCAATTTGGTCATTATAATCCTGATCTGGGGGATGGGCGTGGGTTTTTATTCGCCCAAATGCGAGATCAGCATGACCGATTGATGGATCTTGGCACCAAAGGATCGGGCACAACGCCCTTTTCGCGATCTGCCGATGGGCGATTAACACTGAAAGGGGCGGTTCGTGAAATTCTGGCAACCGAAATGCTAACCGCGCTTGATGTCACGACGTCACAAAGCTTTTCAGTCATTGAAACCGGTGAACATCTCGAGCGCAATGATGAACCATCGCCAACGCGCTCGGCGGTTCTTGTACGCCTGTCACATAGTCATATCCGCATCGGCAGTTTTCAACGGCTTGCCTATATGGATGATATGGATGGTATTGAAATGCTGGCGCGGCATGTGGCGCGGCATTATTTTGCCGGACAGGCCAAAACTGGACAGGCCAAAACTGGACAGGCCAAAACCGGACAGGCCAAAACCGGACAGGCCAAAATCGGTGATGGGCTTGATGCCGATGCGCCATTGGCCGAGCTTTTGCCCGCGCTTTTAAGCCATGTTGCCGCTGCCATTGCCGATACGGCTGGCCGCTGGCTTGCTGCTGGATTTGTGCATGGTGTCCTAAATACGGATAATTTCAATATTACAGGTGAAAGCTTTGATTATGGGCCGTGGCGGTTTTTACCAAGCTTTGAGCCGGGATTGACCGCGGCCTATTTTGATCAGACCGGCCGCTATGCCTATGGGCGGCAATCAGATGCGGCGCTTTGGGCGGTATGCAGGCTTGCCGATTGTTTTGTTAAGCTTGTGCCGCAAAAAGACCTTGAAGAAAGGCTTGCCGCTTTTTACCCGCTGCTGGAGGCGCGGTTGGCAAAACAGATGCAATGGCGTTTGGGTGTTGTTTTTGACGAAGAAGATCCGGCGCGTGACGCCGCGCTGGCGCGAGATATTTTTGGCGCTGCAAAACAAAGCCAGTGCGGTTTTGATCAGATGTTTCATGACCTTTATGGTGGCAAAGCGCGGGTTGATGGCTATGATGATGATTGTTGGCGACCGGTTCTTGATTATTTGCAAACGGCAAAGCCGCGTAATCCGGCCGCGCTTGACCACCCGCATTTCCAATTGGCAAAGGCCTTGTCGATGACAATTGACGAGGTCGAGGCTATCTGGGCGCCAATTGCGGCAAGCGATGATTGGTCATTGCTATCCGATAAAATCGCCGCCATTCACCAGATGCGCCAGGCTTATGGCGGTGATTCTGCGATGCCGTTGCCAAGCATCATTGGCAGGGCTGCAGGCTAAAGCTGGCTTGGCGTCATGCCGCGATTCATCACTTCACGAAGCACAAAACTGCTTTCCATGCGCAACACATGGGGCAGGGACGACAAATAGGTTGAATGGACGCGGCCGAAATCATTCACATCGCGCGCCGCGACGCGCAAAATATAGTCATTTTCGCCAGCAATCAGAAAACAGGCTAGAACCTGCGGAATTTTGGCAACAGCGGTTTCAAATTCGGCCATCATTTCTGCCGATTGGCCATGAAGGGTGATATGCAGCAGGACAAGCACATCATGCCCCATTTTGGCCGCGTTTAAATCGGCGTGATAGCCGTTAATGACCCCGTTTTTTTCAAGCTGGGCAACGCGCCGCAAACAGGCCGATGGTGACAGGCCAACATGGGTGGCAAGATCAACATTCGAAATCCGCGCATTATCCTGCAATGCTGTTAAAATCGAGCGATCAATCCGATCCATAATGCCCCTCATTTAATGCAAATAAAATATGTGAATAATATTGCGTCATTTTAATAAATATTCAAATAAAATGTAAAATATACTGGAATGATAACAAGATAAAGCAATGAAATGCGCTGATATTTCGCATAATATGCTGTCATAAATCTGGATGTTGGTCATGCTGCCATGGTGCGACGGTTTCAGGGCTTGATTATGACGATGCGGGCTGGCTCGATTGGGGCAGTGACAATGCCATTCCGCATTATGAGGAGAGTTGAAATGCTTGTAGGTGTTCCAAAGGAAATCAAAACGCGGGAATTTCGGGTTGGACTTGTGCCAAGTTCGGTTGCCGAGCTTGTACATCGTGGCCATCAGGTTCTTGTTGAAACCAATGCTGGCATTGGTATTGGTGCCGGTGATGATGAATATCGGGCCGCTGGCGCCGATATTGCGGCATCGGCTGCTGATGTTTTTGCCAAGGCAGATATGATCGTCAAAGTGAAAGAGCCACAGCCAAATGAATGGGTGCAGCTTTCGCCAAACCAGATCTTATTTACCTATCTTCATCTTGCTGCTGACGCGGCACAGGCATATGGCCTTGTCAATTCTGGCTGTACCGCCATTGCCTATGAAACCATCACCGATGATCAGGGTGGTTTGCCTTTGCTGGCGCCGATGAGTGAAGTTGCTGGCAGGCTTGCGGTCATTGAAGGAGCATCGCATCTCAAAGCCAATGCCGGTGGTCGTGGTGTGCTGATTTCGGGTGTTCCGGGAACGGCGCCTGCTGATGTTTTGGTAATTGGCGGTGGTGTTGTTGGGGTGAATGCGGCGAAAATGGCCGTTGGTCTTGGCGCCCGCGTCACGGTCTTTGACCGGTCGGTGCCGCGGCTTCGCTATTTGTCCGATATTTTCGGTAATAGCATCACAACGCGTTATTCAAGCAATGCGGTGATTGCCGAAGCCATCAAGTCTGCTGATATGGTTATTGGTGCCGTGTTGATTCCGGGGGCGGCTGCGCCAAAGCTGGTCTCGCGCGCGCAATTGGCAACCATGCGTCCAGGTGCTGTTCTTGTCGATGTGGCCATTGACCAAGGCGGTTGTTTTGAGACATCGCGTGCCACAACACATGATGATCCAACCTATATGGTTGATGGTATTGTTCATTATTGCGTTGCCAATATGCCAGGTTCGGTGCCGCGCACCTCATCCGAAGCGCTGAATAACGCAACCTTGCCGCATGTGTTGGCGCTGGCCGACAAGGGTGTTGCCGCGCTTGACGATGATCCGCATCTGGCAAATGGGCTGAATGTAGCTGGTGGCAAGATCGTCTATCAGGCGGTTCTGGATGCCATTGACGAAGAACTTTCCGCCTAGTGGCAAGGCGACAAACGTCATATTTTAATGCTTGATAAGGGGCGGCGCTTTGCCGCCCTTTTTAGTGAAAACTGCGCCAGACCAGCCATAAAGCCAGATTACCAATGATACAGCTTTGCCCCTGCTGGTAATGCCCCTGCTGGTAATGATGTTAGCAAGCGCGCAGATGTGATTTAGCAGCGGAAAATGGGCCATGATTGATCTGAATCAGTGCGGTTTTTGCCAGATAAAGAACGGGCAGTAGAAAAAACCGTCAATATCGGTAAAAAAGGGTTGACCAGCGCCGCACATTGGCAGATAAAGCGGCCTGTTCTGGCGCTTCGCCAGATCGCTCTTGCACAAAACCCGTGCAGATTTAGGGGCCATAGCTCAGCTGGGAGAGCGCCTGCTTTGCAAGCAGGAGGTCGTCGGTTCGATCCCGTCTGGCTCCACCAAATCTTTTCAATGATATCCGGAAGACGCGCCAGCCTGACATGTTATGCTGGGGCGCCAAACTTGCTTTTCTCGATTGCGCCATCGAAATTTAGGCCATCAGCCGTTAACAGATACACCAACCGAGCCGTTATAATTTCTGTAAATGACCGACCTTTGACGAGGTTTTCAATTATCTAATTTACTGATATTGTATGTTCGTAATTTTACGCTATTACTGTCAAAAATTGAGGAATTCGCCATGCAACTGGATATGAAACAGTCTGACGATTCCTATTCAATGGCTGCCAAGGAACGAATGGTCATTGAGTTGGATGGATTGGTTGGACGTCTGAACGAAGTTGGATCAGCACTTGCCATTCTCAATCTTTTCCGGCGCGCCGATATCGAAGTTGAGGGCAAAAAACGCCGGTTACGCGATTTTGCCGAAATTGACCTCGGCCCCGACCCGATGGCCGGCACATTTAAGGTGATCATTCATAACCCGATCGCCATCCCCGGTGCCGTGACCATTCTGAAGGAAAATAAATTCATCAATATCGACACTAGCTCAAAGCGCGAGTTGAAAGTGGTCAAGCCGCGGCTAACCGTGCAGCAGGAAGATGATCTGGAAACCGAGGTAAAACGGGTCACCAAATCATCGCTTTCGAAGCTGGCATCAATCAAATCGGATGCGTTGCAGCGGGTTCAGGCGGCAATCAAGGCTGAATATATCGAGCCAGCCGACGCCAAAAAATCGACATTACAGCTGGATGATCTGATCAGTCAGGCTAGCCGGCATGCCGGTGTTCTTGGCCTGATCAGGCGCAAACAATTGATTGGCGGCGGTTTGACATTTGAGGGGCCGGATGAAGAGACGCTTTACAAGCGGATCAATGACCGCGCCTATAAAGATGTTTGGCAGGAACTGCTGATGCCAAAAATCACCGAAGATGACGAGTGACATATTGTGACTGGTGACTATACAGCGTTGGCCCCACCGGTTGACGTGACTGCCGCAAAGCCGTGTGAGCCAGTGTCGCGGGCAGAGTCCGTGGCGGAAAAAGATCATCGTCAAAAAGCGATCAAAAGCCTTCTTGCCACAGCCGACCACACAGTTGATGACAAGCTTGCAACAGTCAAAACCGCGCATCATGTCGATAAAGACCGTTTCCAAAGCGCCTTTCGCAGCCTGATGGGTAAATAAGGCGTTCAAGGCCATAGATCATCACCATGAAAAAAGCGGGTCTTTTATGACCCGCTTTCTATTTTTATGGCTGATTCAAGGTCGGTATCGGCCGTTAGGCAGCCTTGACCAGCTTTTTAGGATTGGCATTGATGCTAATCTGTTTTGGCCGGTCGGCTTCTGGCACTTCGCGGTGTAAAAACACGGTCAGGATGCCATCAACAAACTGGGCGTCATCGACCTTCATATATTCGGCAAGCCGGAACATTTTGGAAAATCCGCGTTTGGCAATACCCTGATGGATGTAATTGCCGCGCTCGTCGGCTTTATTGGCCTCGATCGTCAAAATGCCCTTTTCGGTCTGGATGGTGATTTCATCACTCGTGAAACCAGCAAGCGCCAGCTCAATCCGGTAATGCTCATCATCATCTTTGGCGATATTATAGGCCGGATAGTTCGATTCTTTTCGGTCTGCCAGCGCGTTCAGCTCGTCAAACAATGAGTCAAAACCAACAAACTGGCGTGCCATAGGGGTGCTAAAAAACGTCATATTCATCTCCTTTTAAAAGCGAGTTATCTGCTATCTCCTGTTCAGCAAGACAGCAGCTTCGGTACAAATCGTGACCCGTAACGGCGTCACATAATTGATTTAGGAATTGCAAAATTGATTTCAAGCCCCGCTAGATGCGCGTGCCAAATAATTTTGCCACCTGCCATTCGGTGCGGCTGATTTGGCCCTCATTCAACCGTCCTTCAATGACGGTTTGAAATTCATTCAATCGTGATCTGGCATTATGATTTACGCCGGTATTTTGTTTGGCAATCAAGATCAGGGCGAGGGCTTTTTCCAGATCGCGCTTTACGCCTTTTCCATTTGCTGTCATCACCGCCAGATTAAATTGCGCCGCGACATGATGCCTTGCGGCGGCCAGACGATAGAAATGCGCTGCCAGCCTCAAATCCTTTTGAACGCCACGGCCATTTTCATAGGAAACGCCAAGATGAAACAACGCGCCGCCATGCCCCTCATGGGCGGCCATGGTAAACCAGAAATTGGCCTTGGCGTGGTTGGTTGCAGCATTTTTGCTTTGATCTTTCATCAGCTTCAGACCGGTCATATATTGCATTTGTGCTTTGCTATGATCTTCGGCATGAAGCTTGCCAGCTGTGGCAAGCACGAACAGAATCAGGCCAAGCGTCAAAATCAGCACCATTTTATAACGGGTCTCGAACTGGCTGAGGATTGAAATCAGATAAGTCATAATAAACGCCTCCTTAAACGAGCCAGTGGGGCGACAATATCGCAGACCGGCAGGTGAACCTTTCCCTTGCTTTTAACAATAGAGAAAAATAATTTAGAAACTGTTAATGCAATGCAGTTTTTTGACAGAAATTGTCATCATGCTTTTGCTGTTCCATCTCTTGACAATCTTTGGTGTTTCGCCTAAACCACAGTCCGGTTTGTAGGCGGCGTGTATTGAATAGCCGCTACGCGTCAGGCATCAATTATCAGCGGTTGAAACGATCATCAGATCGACCGATCGCAAAATCTAGCGAATAGCTGGTAAATCAGCACCGCCGGATCATTAGAAAGAGCAAGAAAATGGCTGTTCCAAAGAGTAAGATCACCAAGTCCAAGCGTAACATGCGGCGGGCTCATGACGCATTGTCTGCTGATGCCTATGTTGAAGACAAGGTCACAGGTGAATTGCATCGCCCACATCATATCGATCTGAAAACCGGCATGTATCGTGGCAAACAAGTCCTGAAAGTCAAAGAGCGCATCTAGTTATCGCTGCGCCTTGCCGTGCAGGGCGTGCGCAATTCTGGCTTTCACTCAGGCACTGCTGACAGGCATCATCACTTTATGAACGATAAAAGCGCAAAATTTGGTATTGGTGCGATTGTACGTCATCGCGTCTATCCGTTCCGTGGCGTCGTTGTTGATGTTGATCCCGAATTCGACAATACCGACGAATGGTATGAAGCCATCCCAGCCGAAGTGCGCCCCGACAAAGAACAGCCCTTCTATCATCTCCTCGCGGAAAATTCCGACAGCTATTACACAGCCTATGTCAGCCAGCAGAATTTGCTTCCCGATGGCGAAAACGGCCCGGTTAGCCACCCTGATGTTGATGATATGTTTGACGGTCTTGATGGTGAACGCTATGTGCTTCACCCAGAGGCGTTTAACTAGGCTTTCAGTGCGGTAACTGGCTCTTGCGGCCGGCTTTGGCTTTGTTGCTTTCCTTCCAACCAGCAGCCTGCCGGTTTTTTCATCAAAATTTCTGTGTTTTTTTCTAAAAACTGCCGCCCCTTGCCTTGAAAAGACGGGCCGGCCGGTCTATCTACACATAATCAGGACTAAATTGGTCTTGATTATGATAATCATTCGCAAAAACGTTGGTTTCAAAAGGGTTTCCGCTTTTTAAAACCACCAGCTTGATTGGGATAGATAGGCTGATATGCTTCGCTTAAACCGGATGACCGATTATGCTATTGTTGTGCTTGGCGCGCTTGCGCACCGGCATGGCGATGTTTTGGCAACGGCGCATCTGGCGCAATTAACCGGATTGGCGCAGCCAACGGTGGCGAAAGTATCAAAAATTCTATTGGCCGCAGATTTGGTTGAAACCCAGCGCGGGGTGCGTGGTGGTTATCGGCTAAAGATGGCTCCGGCGGATATCTCGCTTGTTGATATTGTCGAAGCAATGGAAGGCCCGATTGCCGTTACTGATTGCGTCGATGGAGCGCAAGACCCATGCGCGGTTAGCAATTGCTGTTTCATGAGCAGCCATTGGAATCATGTCAATCTTGCTATCCGCAATGCCTTGAACGATGTCAGCCTTGAAGATTTAACTGATCCGGCACAATTGTTTCCCTTGCCGGTGTCACCTCCAATAACCGAAGACGACAGGCAGTTTTCCCGACAATAGTCGGCATAAATTTATTACATAGAAGGAACCAGCCTTATGGCCGCAACTCAAGAGACCATCGACACGCTTGAAGAAGCAACCGGTAAATATAAATACGGTTTTGTGACAGATATCGAATCCGATAAGGCGCCCAAAGGCCTGAATGAGGATATTATCCGTTTCATCTCAGCCAAGAAGGATGAGCCACAATGGATGCTTGATTGGCGCTTGAAAGCATTTGCGACATGGCAGACGATGGAATCACCCGATTGGGCGAAGCTGGAAATCGAGCCGATTGATTATCAGGATATTCATTATTACTCGGCGCCAAAAAGCGGTGAGGGGCCAGCGTCACTGGATGAAGTTGATCCAGAATTGCTGAAAACCTATGCCAAACTTGGCATTCCTCTTGATGAACAAAAGATTCTTGCCGGTGTTGTTGCGGTTGATGCGGTTTTTGATTCAGTATCAGTTGCCACCACATTCCGCGGTGAATTGGCCAAGGTCGGGGTGATTTTCTGTCCGATTTCCGAGGCTATTCGTGACCATCCTGATTTGGTGAAGAAATATATCGGCTCGGTTGTGCCGGTTGCTGATAATTATTTCTCGGCGTTGAATTCGGCTGTCTTTACCGACGGATCATTTGTCTATATTCCCAAGGGGGTTCGTTGCCCGATGGAATTATCGACCTATTTCCGCATTAACGAGGCCAATACAGGCCAGTTTGAACGGACCTTGATCATCGCCGAAGATGAAGCATATGTCAGTTACCTGGAAGGCTGTACTGCGCCACAACGTGACGAGAACCAGCTTCATGCTGCGGTTGTCGAGCTGGTGGCAATGGATGATGCCGAAATCAAATATTCAACTGTGCAGAACTGGTATCCGGGTGATGAAAACGGCCTTGGTGGTATCTATAATTTTGTGACCAAGCGCGGCGCATGCCGCGGCGACCGGTCAAAAATCTCATGGACACAGGTAGAAACCGGATCAGCGATCACCTGGAAATACCCATCATGTATTCTGCAAGGCAAGGACTCAGTTGGTGAGTTTTATTCGGTCGCGTTGACCAATAATTTCCAGCAGGCCGATACCGGCACTAAAATGATCCATATTGGTGAAGGCAGCCGGTCAACGATCATTTCAAAGGGCATTTCGGCAGGGCGGTCGCAAAATTGCTATCGCGGCCTTGTTCGAATTCAACCTGGCGCTGAAAATGCGCGTAATTTCACCCAATGTGACTCGCTTCTTGTTGGCGATAAATGCGGGGCGCATACGATTCCCTATATCGTGTCGCGCAACCCAAGCGCCAAAATTGAACATGAGGCTACCACCTCGCGCATTTCCGAAGACCAGCTTTTTTATTGTCAGCAACGTGGCATCTCGACCGAAGATTCGGTGTCGCTGATCGTCAATGGATTTTGCAAGGAAGTGATGAAAGAACTGCCAATGGAATTTGCGGTGGAAGCCCAAAAGCTTATTGGCATCAGCCTTGAAGGTTCGGTTGGCTAAAACCAAACCAAAAGATAACTAGATATAATTGGAAAAGACTTATGGCACCTTTACTTGAAATTAAAGACCTCCACGCCTCGGTTGGTGATACGCCAATCCTGAAAGGCATCAACTTAACGATCAATGCTGGTGAAATTCACGCCATCATGGGGCCGAATGGATCGGGCAAAAGCACCATGTCCTATGTGCTTGCTGGCCGTGACGGCTATGAGGTCACTGGCGGTGATATTCTGATGAATGGCGTTTCAATGCTGGAGATGGAATCGGATGAACGCGCCCGTGCAGGCATGTTTCTGGCCTTTCAATATCCGGTAGAATTACCAGGCGTTGGCGGTATGAGCTTTTTGCGTGCCGCCGTTAATGCCCGCCGGATCGAAGCTGGCGAAGATGAAATCGACCAGCTGGAATTTGTCAAGCTGGTTCGTGCCAAGGCAAAACATCTTAGCATCAATGACGATATGCTAAAGCGGGCGGTGAATGTCGGCTTTTCTGGTGGTGAGAAGAAACGTTATGAAATTTTGCAGATGGCGCTTCTCGAGCCGGTTCTCTCGGTTCTCGATGAAACCGATTCAGGGCTTGATGTTGACGCATTGAAAATTGTCTCTGATGGCGTGAACCTGTTGCGTGACCCCGCGCGAAGCATGCTTGTGATTACCCATTATCAGCGTTTGCTAAACCATATTGTACCTGACTATGTGCATATTTTGGCCGGTGGCAAAATCCGCCGTACTGGCGGTAAAGAACTTGCACTTGAAGTAGAGGAGTCGGGTTATGTCGGCATCGACGATGCAGCCTAATTTAGACCAGCTAGCCGGATTGACCGGCGTTCGGGCAGGGGCGTTATCGCGCTGGCAGGAAACCGGCTGGCCAAATAGCCGTGTCGAACAATGGCGCTTTACCCGCTTGGCAAGCCTTGAAAAAATGGATCTTCGTCCAGCTTCGGTTGCTGCAACTGCAAAGCCGGCGGCCATTACGGCTATTTTGCCGGAAAATAGTGTCATTCTGTCGTTTAGCAACGGCGTTTTGGACGTTGCCGGTCTTGCCGCTTTGCCTGATGGCGTGACGGCCAGCTTGTTAAGCGAGAATGACGCCGCGCTTGCCGCGCTAGCCGCATCGGTGCCAGCGTCACATCCGGTTAGTGACCTGTCGCTGGCAGTAATGACCAGCGGATTGCACCTGGAAATTGCGGGTAAGGTTGAAGTGCCAATCATTTTGGTCTTTACCGGTGATGATAATGGCGTGTCTTCGCATCCGGTCTTGTCGGTCAAGCTTGCGGCTGGTGCTTCGGCTGTTTTGGCCGAATGGCATCAAACAGGTGTTGGTTTGTCAGCGCCGTTGATGGCAATCGACGTTGGTGACAAGGCGCGTCTTGATTATGCCAAGGTACAGCATGAATCCGCACAAAGCGCGCATCTGGCGGCAACAGGCCTAACGCTTGGTGAAGGTTCTGTTTTTGAGGGGTTTCAGATTTCCGTTGGTGGTCAATTGGCACGTCTTGAAACGCATATCACCTTGTCGGGTGAAAATGCCGATTGCACCTTATCGGCAATCTATCTTGGCCGGGCAAAACAGCATCACGACATCACCACCAATATGAGTCATGCCAAAGGGCATTGTGTGTCAAATCAGATTATCCGTGGGGTGCTTGATGACTCGGCTCGTGGTGTCTTTCAGGGCAAGGTGCATGTCGCACCAGATGCACAAAAGACCGATGGCCAGCAGATGAGCCGTGCCTTGCTTTTGTCGCGTAAAGCCGAAGCAGATGCCAAGCCCGAGTTGGAAATCTATGCTGATGATGTTTTGTGCGCGCATGGGGCAACGGTTGGCGAGCTTGATGAAACCCAGCTTTTCTATCTGACAAGCCGCGGCATTGACCGTGACACGGCGCGCGGAATGTTAATATCGGCATTTCTCGATGATGCCATTGACAGCATCAGCCATCCAGCATTGGCAGCCCTGTTGCGGCCGGTAACGACCGCATGGATGACGGCATCAAACCGCGCTCAAACTGGAGACAAATAATGGATGCAAATGCCGTAGATACCAGCATGAATGGCGGGTATGATATTGAAAAAATCCGGTCTGATTTTCCAATCCTGTCACGAAAAATTCATGGCAAGCCATTGGTTTATCTGGATTCTGCGGCATCAGCGCAAAAACCAAAAGTGGTCATTGATGCGTTGGTTTCGGCCTATTGCGATACCTATTCAAATGTTCATCGCGGCCTGCATTTCCTGTCTGAGGCGTCAACTGATGCCTATGAGGCGGTGCGTGGCAAGGTTGCGCATTTTATCGGCGCAAAATCGGGTGATGAAATTGTGCTGACCGCTGGTGCGACGATGGCTTTGAACATGATCGCGCAATGCTGGGCCTTGCCAAGATTAAAGGCAGGTGATGAGATTTTGATCAGCATTGCCGAACATCACGCGAATATCGTGCCGTGGCAAATGGTGGCCGAAAAGACCGGTGCGGTTCTTCGGGCCTTTCCGGTTGATGAAGATGGCAGCTTCAATATGACTGCCTTTACTGATATGATCACCGCCCGTACCAAAATCGTGTCGGTGCCGCATGTCTCAAATGTGCTTGGCACCGTTTTTCCGGTTGCCGAAATGGCCAAGATCGCGCATGACGCCAATGCGCTTATGGTTGTTGATGGTTGTCAGGGCGTTGTTCATATGCCGGTTGATGTGCAGGCCTTAGACGCTGATTTCTATGTCTTTTCTGCGCATAAACTTTATGGGCCGAATGGTGTTGGCATTCTATGGGGCAAGGCCGAAATTCTGGCCGAACTGCCACCATTTTTGGGTGGCGGCGATATGATTGATCGCGTGACCATCGAAAAATCTACCTATGCTTTGCCACCGCATCGGTTTGAGGCGGGGACACCGGCCATCGCCGAAACCATCGCGCTTGGCGCGGCGGTTGATTATGTGCAATCGATTGGCATGGACGCCATTCGGGCGCATGAACAAGATATCCTGTCCTATGCGCATCAGCGGCTTTTGGCAGTTGACGGATTGCGGCTGATCGGCACGGCAGTTGGTAAATCGGGTGTTGTGTCCTTTACGATGGATTGCGCCCATCCGCATGATATCTCAACGATCATTGATAATGATGGTGTGGCCATTCGTGCCGGCCATCATTGCGCCCAGCCCTTAATGGATTTCTATGATTTGCCATCAACGGCGCGGGCATCGGTTGGAATTTACACGACGCGTGAAGAATTTGACGCTCTGGCTATTTCGCTGGAAAAAGTGAACCGGATTTTTGCATAGGGGCGAGGTAATGACACAAGATCATGATCCCAAAACAGCCGCGCCAATTGATGATGGGCCGGGTCTTGCCGATTTTCTGCCTGACACCAGCAATGGCTATATTGCCAAAGCTGGCGCAGCGCTTGAAAATCCGGCTGGACAGGCTGATCCCGTGGCCGTTGAAGATGCGCTGAAATCGGTTCACGATCCGGAAATTCCGGTCAATATTTATGATCTTGGCCTGATTTACGATGTTGAGCGTCGGCACAATGGTGATGTTTATGTTACCATGTCATTGACGGCACCCGGTTGTCCGGTTGCCGGTGAAATGCCTGGGCAGGTGGCGCGGGCATTGGCCGCGGTCGATGGCGTTGGTGAGGTTTCGGTCGAATTGGTCTGGAGCCCGCCTTGGACGCCCGAACGTATGAGTGATGACGCACGCCTCGCTTTGGATTTTTAAATGAGCGGTTCACAAAAGAACGGCTATTTGGAGCTTGAAAAAGATGTTTGACCCAACAAAACCGATTGTAACCTTGACCGAAGCTGCAACCGGTCATGTTCACAGGCTGATGGCGCGGGCTGACAATGATGTGATTGGTCTTCGTGTCGGGGTGAAAACAGCTGGCTGTTCGGGCATGCAATATGATGTTCAATTTGCCACCGAGCAAAAGCCATTTGAAGATAAAATCGAACAGGACGGCGTGACCTTGTTTATTGATCCAACCGCTGTGATGTTTTTGATTGGCTCGCAAATGGATTGGCAGGAAGATAAATTTTCCGCCAAATTTGTATTTAATAATCCAAATGAAATTGCCCGCTGTGGCTGTGGTGAGAGCTTTTCAGTCTCGACACCATCATAAACCCAAGCGAGTTTTAACGATTGTAAGGCAGTTATGGCCCCGTCCAATTTGCGCAAAACGGCGTCGCTTCTTCGTGCGCTGATGCATTATACCGCCCCGCGCGGTGATAATAAAATCCGTGTTCGGATTGGCGCTGCGTTTGCCTGTCTTATTGCGGCAAAAAGCTCGAACATGGTCACGCCGCTTCTTTATGGTGCTGCGGTCGATCTGGTCAATGGCGATTCCGGCTTTGCCATGTCGGCTTTGATGTATCTTGTTGGTGGCTATGCGCTGGCGCGGCTCGGCCAGCAGGTGTTTAGCGAGGCCAAACAATATCTTTTTGCCAAGGTGGCGCAACGCGCCGTTCGTGGCGCGGCATTGAATGCCTTTCGCTATCTTCACAAATTATCGCTTCAGTTCCACATGGATCGCCAAACTGGCGGCATGACCCGTGCGATTGATCGCGGTGCCAAAGGAATCGAATTTTTACTGACAATCGCCTTTTTCGAAGTTTTGCCGCTTTTTGTCGAAGTGGCCTTTGTCAGCATTATCATGTGGCATTTATTTGGTGGGTTTTACGCTGGCGTTACCTTTTTGACTGTGATGGCCTATGTTTATTTCACCATTCGTGTCACCGAATGGCGGATCAGGTTTCGCCGTGAGATGAACACGGCTGATGAAGCCGCCGCAACCCGCGCTGTTGATTCGTTGCTTAATTACGAAACGGTAAAATATTTCAATGCTGAAGATGTCGAGGCTGCGCGCTATGACGCGGCGATGGCTGATTATGAAGTGATGGCGGTTCGGTCACGGACATCGCTGTCAGTGGTCAATATCGGGCAGGGAACCATCATTGCATTTGGCTTGATGGCGGTTATGGCAATGGCGGGTGCCGATATCCAAAAGGGCGGGCTAACCGTTGGCGATTTTGTCGCTGTGAATACTTATCTTTTGCAGCTTTATCTGCCGCTTAATTTTCTTGGCTGGGTTTATCGTGAATTGCGCCAAGCCCTTGTTGATATGGAACGGATGTTTGGCCTGCTTGATGAAGAACCGGGCATTGCCGACAAGCCAGCGGCAAAACCGATAAATATTGATGGCGGCGAGCTGGTTTTTGACAATGTACATTTTGCCTATGGTGACCGGCCAATTTTAAAAGGGGTCAGCTTTACCGTTCAGCCCGGCAAACGTGTTGCGATTGTTGGGCCAAGCGGGTCGGGCAAAACAACCATTTCACGGCTGCTATTCCGGTTTTATGATCCGGTATCTGGTGCGGTTCGTCTTGATGGGCAGGATCTTCGAGATGTGACACAGGCCAGCGTCCGTGCCGCCATTGGCGTGGTGCCGCAAGATACTGTGATGTTTAATTCAACGATTGGCTACAATATTGGCTATGGGCGAAACGGCGCGAGCCAAGACGATATTGCTGCGGCGTCAAAGATGGCCTCGATTGACCGGTTCATTGCTGGTTTGCCGGATGGCTATGACACGATGGTCGGGGAACGCGGACTGAAATTATCTGGTGGCGAAAAACAGCGCGTTGCGATTGCCCGCGCCATTTTGAAAAAACCATCAATCTTTTTATTTGATGAAGCAACGTCAGCATTAGATAGCCGAACCGAAAAAGAAATCCAACATGCGCTTGATACCGTATCGAAAAGCCAAACAACCTTGGTGATTGCGCATCGTCTATCGACGATTGTGAATGCCGATGAAATTATCGTTCTGGCCGAAGGTGAAATTGTCGAGCGCGGAACCCATCGTCAGCTTTTGTCGCAAAAAGGGCTGTATGCGCAGATGTGGGAACGCCAATCATCAGGGTTTCAGGATGATGATCTACCATCTGATATCATGCATGACAAAACCGGTTTACAGGGGGTTCAGCTGTAATGTTTGATTGGGCGCGCTCTGCGGGGTTGCCGATGCTCGGCGGCTTTGACGTTTATGTCTATCATCGTGATGCGTCGGTTCGGGCGCATTTCTGGCCAGCCGGTCAGGAAGCGCGGAATCCAGATGAAAAATATGTTGTCGATGGCATCGCGCCTGCCCCGTCAACCGCCCATAAAACCATTGTGATCCTGCCCGGATTTACCGAATTTTGCGAGAAATACAGTGCCGAAGTTCTGCATTTCCATGAAAAGGGCTATCATGTTTTGATCATTGATTGGCCAGGACAAGGCCAGTCAGGCCATTTTGGCCGACATCCGCTTGCGGTTCATTGTACTGATTTTGATCATCATCTATCTGCGCTTGACGCGGTGATTTCCGCTGTCGGTCTGGATGGTCATGAACTCGTGCTATTCGGTCATTCGATGGGCGGGCATCTTGCGCTTCGCTATGCCGCGTGGCGCCCGTATAAGGTCGAGGCTGTGATTCTATCGGCACCGATGATGGCGCCGCCGGTTATGCCGGTCTGGTTAATCCGGCTAACCAGCTATGTTCTTGGCAATCTTGGCCTTGCCCGATCGCACCCGCCATTTCACCGTGTGCTGTCTTTGGATTGGGTGCGCCATTATCGGCCGGAAAATGTGCTGACGCGGTATCCCAAAGGATATGAGGATCAATTTGTCTGGTTCGATGATGCACCTGAATTGCGCCGCAGCGGGCCAACCATTGGCTGGGTTAGCGCGGCTTATCAATCTTGTGCGCTTTATACGTTGAATCACGACTGGTTAGCCTCGCTTGATGTGCCGGTTCTGGCTTTTGTGGCTGGGGATGAGCGCGTTGTCTTTGCGCCAGCAACCGATGACAGCCTTCCCCATATCAGGAATCTTGAGCGCATTGTCTTTGACGACGCACGCCATGAATTAACCCGCGAATTGCCCGAAGTAACCGAGGCGTTATGGCATCATGTCGATCTATTTCTAGCGCGGCTTGATTCAGCCTATAGCTACGAAATTGACGATATTTAGCCGCTGTTGGTGCTTTCACCGCCGTCTGGGCCGTAAAACATCACCCATGTCGACATTGTGTCACCAAAATCGGTAAAGCGATGCGGCAAGCCTGCTGGCACAAACAAGAAATCACCCGGGCCAAATGACACAATATCATCGCCCATCTCGAAATTCCCCTGACCTTCGATGATGACATAGCATTCGTCGCGATCATGGGGCTCTTGATGATCGGTTATCACTGGCTGATACACCTCGACGACAAGGCTGCCATGCGTGAATAAGATGCTGAATGGCGCGGTGTTTTCGCCGCTGCTGGCTTGTTTCAGGCTAAGCGCGCGTCTTGCCTGTTTAACGTCAAGATGCTTTGCCTTTGTCATTACCATCACCATGCTTTGAAAAAACAGCATGGTTAGGATATCAGAGTCATCTTAAAATTTGATTAATTCTGCATCGATATCTTGGGTCAAGACGATTGTGGATCAGGTTAAAAATTGTTCTCTTGTTGCGCGTTCGGATAGCGAAAAGCCCGGATCATATAAAAGATTAAGGGTAATATCATTGGCCTGTTCAACGGTAACGCGGGTCACATGCCGAATTTCGGCACTATCAGCACTGGCGCTTACGGGCCGGAAATCATGTTCTAGAACGTCAAGGATCACTTTTGAATCATCCGGCAATAATGCACCGCGCCATCGCCTTGGCCGAAAGGCAGAAATGGGTGTTAGCGCCATTAATCCGCCGCCAAGCGGGATGATCGGGCCTTGCGCTGATAAATTATAGGCGGTTGACCCTGCTGGTGTTGCGACAAGAATACCGTCACAAACAAGACATTCCATTTGCTGTTTATCATTCACCGAAATGGCCAGATGCGCTGCATTATGGGTTTGCCGCAATAATGACACTTCATTGATTGCCAATGCTTCATGCGTGCTGCCGTCGCGTGCTGTTGCTGTCATTCGCAATGGATGCAGAGGTGCGGTTTCGGCCGCAACAACCCGGTTAGGCAGATCATCCTTTTCATAGCTATTCATCAAAAACCCAAGTCGCCCGCAATTCATGCCAAAAACGGGCAAGCCATAGGACAATGAGTCCTGCAACACATGCAACATATGCCCATCACCGCCAAGCGCAACAATATGGGTCGCGTCTTCGATTTTGGTCTGACCATAAAGACCGGTCAGCTGCGCAAGACGAAGTTTAGCCTCATCATGTTCAGAAGCGCTAAAATGGAGTTTCATGACCACCTGCTATCATAGGACCAATGGTTGGGATAAATCGCATAGCATGGCTTATCATAGAGTTTTTGCCGCTCAAAGGCAAAACCACTTGCCAATTGGCACTGATATCGGCCATCTTCACGAGATGAGCAATTCCCCATTTCTAATTCAGCCAAATCCAGACACCCCCGGCCTGTCACAGCCGGTTGAAGGGGTCAATGAGACCGGTCAGCCGGTTACCTTGCCCGTGGTCACGGAAAAACCCATCACCTTGTTTTTGAACCGGCAGGAAATTGTGACCTCAATGACGCTTGGTGACTGGGTGCCGGAACTGGCGGTTGGCTACTTCTTGAACCAGAATATGCTTCAGCGCGATGATGAAATAACCGGCATTGATGTTGATGATGATCTTGGCGTGGTGATTGTGCGCACCGCGCGCGAAACTGATTTTGAAGCCAAGATGAAACGGAAAATCCGGACTAGCGGCTGCGCTGAAGGCACGGCCTATGGCGATATGATGGAACGGTTTGATGATATCGATCTTGATAAGGATGCCCGTTTCCATGCCAGTTGGTTGATCGAACTGTCAAAGGCAATCAATACCGCGCCAAGCCTGTATTTAAGTGCTGGTGCCATTCATGGCTGTGTGCTGTGTCAGAAAAACCGGCCGCTTGTCTATATGGAAGATATCGGGCGGCATAATGCGGTTGATAAGATCGCCGGCTGGATGTTCCTGAATAATGCATCACCCCATGACAAGGTGTTTTATACCACAGGGCGGCTGACCACGGAAATGGTGATCAAAACCGTGCAAATGCAAATTCCGGTTTTGGTGTCGCGCTCTGGCTTTACCGCAGCGGCGGTTGATCTGGCGCGTCAGGCGGGATTGACGCTCATTGGCCGCGCAAAGGGCAAAAGGTTCATTGCTTTATCGGGCATTGAACGGATCATTTTTGATAGCGGTGATGCCGCCGATGTGGCCGACAGCCCGTCACGCCAACGCGCTGCCCAGCAGGATGAACGCTAATGACCCCAAAATCAGCAATCATATTGCTTGCCGGTGGGCAGGCGCGGCGCATGGGTGGCGGCGACAAAAACCTGATTGAACTGGCCGGTAAACCGGTTTTGCGCCATGTTCTTGACCGTGTTGATTTTGCCAACCGGCCGATCATGCTGAATGCCAATGGTGATCCAGCTCGCTACGCCGATTTTGGCTTGCCGGTTTGTGCTGATGTGATTGACGGTTACGCAGGGCCGTTGGCGGGCATTCTGACCGGCCTTGAGTGGGTCGCGGCAAATCAGGCTGATTGCACCCATATGGTCAGCCTTGCCACCGATGCGCCCTTTTTGCCAATTGATTTGATTGCGCGGCTTGAAGCGGGGCTTGATAATGGCGCTGATATCGCCCAAGCAATGTCATATACGCGCCGCCATCCGGTCTTTGCCATCTGGCCGGTGGCGCTGGCCGGTGCGCTTCGCAAGGTGGTAATTGATGACGGATTACGCAAAATTGATGATTTTACTGCGCGCTATCATTGCGTGACGGTTGAATTTGTAGGAACGCCTGATCCCTTCATGAATTTGAACCGGCCTGATGATTTTGATCTGGCGACTGAGTTTTTGGCCAAGCCATTACAAGATGGGTAACCTATCTTAAATCTGACGCTGATCTGGCTTTTCGTCACAAAACCGGTTATTAGACTGCTGTTCGATCTGTCAGGGCGAGAGGAGCCGCACGCGCATGACCAATCAGGTAATTGCATCGGCAAAGACATTATTTTCTGCTTATCGTGAAGCCTTGACAGGCCTTGAAGCCGGTCTTGGATCAGATTTTTCCAAAACCGTTGCGTTAATGAAGGCCAGCACGGGCCATGTTGTTGTTTGCGGCATGGGTAAATCGGGCATTATTGGCCGTAAAATTTCAGCGACATTGGCATCAACTGGCACACCATCGCTGTTTTTGCATCCGGCCGAGGCCATTCATGGCGATCTTGGCATGGTGCGCCGCGGCGATATTGTGCTGTTGATATCCTATTCAGGCAGTACCGAAGAAATTGTGCGGCTGTTGCCTGCTTTTCAAAGGTTGGATGCGCGGTTGATTGCGATGACGGGAAATCCGTCAAGCATCATTGCAACAAGCGCCGAGATCAGCCTTGATATCTCGGTTGACCGCGAAGCTTGCCCGTTGAATCTGGCGCCAACAACATCCAGTCTGAATTCGCTTGTCCTTGGTGATGCCATTGCCGTTGCCTTGATGGAGGCGCGCGGCTTTCAGGAAAGTGACTTTGCCAACACCCATCCGGGCGGCGCGCTTGGTCGCCGGTTATTGACGCGTGTTCGTGATAAGATGCGATCCCAAAATCTGCCTTTTGTTGATGCGACGGCATCGGTTCAAGATGCGTTGCTGATCATGACTGAAGGCCGTCTTGGGCTTGCGTTGGTTGGCAGCCGTGACAAACTATCTGGGGTGATTACCGATGGCGATTTGCGCCGCTTGCTGGTTGATGGCGCCGATTTGAAAAGCACCAAGGTCTGTGATGTCGCAAGTCCGGTGCCATTAACCATCGGCCCAGATGAGATGATGGGAACGGCTGAGGCAAAAATGCTGGAATCAAGAGTTCAATGTCTTGTGGTCGTCGCCGAGACGGGCCATGTTGACGGTGTGATCCAGATTTATGAATAGGCATATATGCCGGTTTTTTGCGGTGATATGATCCAGTCTCCAATCCAATTTTTCTTTTATAGCCTCTGTTTTTGGGCGGATAAATATTATGAAGCTCGACGCCTTTGACTATAGCCTTCCCGCTGAAAAGATTGCCACAAAACCGGCCGATCCACGCGAATCTGCTCGCTTGCTCGATCTGTCGGGTGATGGCATTGCCGACCGCCATATTGGCGATATGCCAGCATTGCTTCGCGCGGGTGATGTTCTGATTGTCAATAATACGCAAGTGATCCCCGCCCGACTTGAAGGACGGCGTGGGCAGGCGAAAATTAGCGTAACGCTTCATAAACGTGAATCTGATCATATTTGGCGCGTCTTTGCCAAACCGGCCAAGAAATGCCGAATTGATGATGTTATTATTTTTGCTGATGATTTTGCCGCAACGGTTCTTGGTCGTGGCGAGGGCGGCGATGTTGAGCTTGGCTTTATCAATCCGGCAAATGCGGCTGTCTTGACCCGCCTTGAACTTGATGCCTGTCTTGATCGCTATGGCAGCATGCCTTTGCCGCCCTATATCGCCCGCCCAGATGGCGCCGAGCCAGCCGACCGGCAAGATTACCAGACGATGTTTGCGCGCCATCGCGGTGCCGTGGCGGCGCCAACAGCCGGATTGCATTTTACCGATAATCTGGCCAAAGCCATTTCAGCTAGCGGCGTACGCATCCTGCCGGTTACACTTCATGTTGGCGCGGGTACATTTCTGCCGGTGACAGCCGATAATATCAAAGATCATAAAATGCACAGCGAATGGGGCCAGATCAGCGCCGAAACCGCGGCAGCCATTGCTGAGGCGCGTGCCAAAGGCGGGCGGGTCATTGCCGTTGGCACAACTAGCCTGCGGATTCTGGAAGCCTGTTATCAGCAACATGGCGCGGTGATTGAATTTGCCGGTGAAACCGATATTTTCATCACACCAGGATATGAATTTGGGGTCATTGACGCATTATTGACGAATTTTCATCTGCCAAAATCAACCTTGCTGATGCTTGTCAGCGCCTTTGCAGGCATGCATAAGATTGCCACAGCATACCGCCATGCCATTACCAATGATTACCGTTTTTTTTCCTATGGCGATGCCTGTTTTATGACACGCAACCCATCTCCTGATATCATTGCCAGTATCGCCGCCATAGCCGATCAATAATGGCCAGCCTCGCTGCTTTCAAACCAATTAACGGATTTTGCCATGTCTGAACAAACTGAAAAATTTGGGTTTACCCTAAAAGCGACTGACGGCATGGCGCGTCGGGGTCGTCTGACCACCGCATGGGGCGCGGTTGAAACGCCGGTTTTCATGCCAGTTGGCACGGCTGCCACGGTAAAGGGCATGATGACGGATTCGGTGAAATCAACCGGCGCCAGCATCATTCTGGCAAATACCTATCATCTTATGCTTCGGCCCGGAGCAGAACGCGTTGCGCGGCTTGGCGGGGTTCGCAAAATGATGGGATGGGATGGCCCGCTATTAACAGATTCGGGTGGGTTTCAGGTGATGTCGCTTGGCCCACTTCGCAAGCTTGATGAAGATGGGGTGACTTTTAAATCGCATCTTGATGGCAGCAAGCACCGGCTTACACCCGAACGGTCTACCGAGATCCAGCATCTTCTTGATGCAACCATCACAATGGTCTTTGATGAATGTACACCGTTTCCGGCGACCAAGCCGGTTGCCGCTGAATCAATGGCATTGTCGATGCGATGGGCCAAACGGTCACGCAGCGCGTTTCAGGCACGAACCGGTTATGGCCAGTTCGGCATTGTTCAAGGGTCGGTATTTCCTGATTTGCGGGCTGAGTCTGTTGCCGCGCTTGAGGAGATTGATTTCGAAGGCTATGCCGTTGGCGGTCTTGCCGTTGGTGAGGGTCAGCAAGCGATGTTTGAGACGCTTGAGGTGACAACGCCGCTGATGCGTCAGGATAAGCCGCGCTATTTGATGGGGGTTGGCAAGCCATCTGATCTTGTTGGCGGTGTGGCGCGTGGTATTGATATGTTTGATTGTGTTTTACCAACACGGTCGGGTCGAACCGGACAGGGATTTACCCGCCGCGGGCCAGTAAATTTGAAAAATGCCCGCCATGCCGATGATCCGCGCCCACTTGATGAGGCATGTAGCTGTCCGGCCTGTTCGCGCTATAGCCGTGCCTATCTTCACCATCTATTCAAGGCGGAAGAGGTTTTGTCACTGATGCTGCTTAGCTGGCACAATCTTCACTATTATCAAGATTTAATGGCCGATATGCGGCGTGCGATTGAAGCTGGCACTTTTGCCGATTATGAAGCCAATTTTCACGCGATGCAGGCAATGGGAGATATCGAACCATTGTGAGCAGGACAATTCAGCCTACAAAGCCAAATGCCCATAAAGACCCGCGCGGCTGGTTGATCGAAGCCGCCGCCGATGAAGGGTTTTTGCTGGCTGGCATTGGCCCGGCAGAAATTGGGCCAGTAAATAGGGCGGGGCTGGCGGCATTTTTGAATGATGCGTTTGAAGGCGATATGGGCTGGCTTCGCGATACGGCGGCAAAACGTCAACAGCCGCAGGCAATGTGGCCAGACGCAAAAACAGCCATTGTTCTTGGAATGAATTACGGCCCCGATCATGATCCGATGGATAATCTGGCGGCAACGTCAGCAGGCAATATTTCGGTTTATGCGCGTGGACGTGATTATCACGATCTGGTTAAGGGCAAATTAAAACAATTGGCAGGCCAATTCGCGGCGCAGACCGGCCATGCGGTAAAAGTGTTTGTTGATACGGCGCCATTGATGGAAAAGCCATTGGCGCAAACCGCAGGAATTGGCTGGCAGGGAAAACATACTAATCTTGTCTCGCGCAAGGCCGGATCATGGCTGTTTTTAGGGGTGATCCTGACCGACGCTATTTTGCCTTTTGATGCGCCTGAAACCGATCATTGCGGTGGCTGTCGTCAATGTCTCGATATCTGCCCAACCAATGCGTTTCCTGCCCCTTACCGGCTTGATGCGCGGCGATGTATTTCCTATCTGACAATCGAGCATAAGGGGATCATTGATCGAAGCTTTCGTCACGCGATCGGTAATCGCATTTTTGGCTGTGATGATTGTTTGGCAATCTGCCCGTGGAATAAATTCGCCAGCCGTGCCAAAGAACAAAAGCTGGCCGCAAAAGCCGGAACTGATTTGCCGCCGCTTGCTGATTTGCTGAATCTTGATGATGCTGGATTTCGCCAGTTTTTTGCCGGTACGCCGGTGCGCCGCGCAGGCTATGAACGGTTTTTGCGAAATGTGCTTATTGCGGCTGGCAATAGCGGCGATGCTGGTTTGATGCCTTTGGTCATGCCATTTTTGGATCATTCGTCCGCTTTGCTGCGTGCGATGGCCGTTTGGACGCTTCGCCAGTTGACCAATGATGATATCTGGCAGGGGTTACGCGATTCATATTTGCCCGATGAACGCAATGAATCGGTGCGCCACGAATGGCAAGATAACTAGCCCCATTCTGCGCATCGCCCAATGATTTCCCATAAAAAAACAGCGGCTTTGGGGAGAAGCCGCTGTTTAACTGTTTGATTTTGATGCTGATTAGCCGTTGTGATAGCCGCGCTCGCCATGCTGGCTAAGATCGAGGCCTTCGATCTCGTCCTGCTGGTCAACGCGAAGCCCAATAACGACGCCGATGATTTTCAAAATCACATAGCTGGCAATACCCGTCCACAGAACGGTAATGGCAACAGATGACAATTGAACCATAAACTGACTTCCCGCCGTTACGCCATCGGCAAGCCCAAGCCCGCCAAAGGCTGGCAGCGCCAAATAGGCAACAAGCAAGCTGCCAAGAATGCCGCCAACACCATGAACGGCAAACACATCCAGTGAATCATCGATTTTCAGCCGCACCCGGATCAGATCAACGGCAATGTAACAGGCAACGCCGCCCGCAAGGCCAAGGATCAGACCGCCAGGAATACCGATAAAGCCCGATGCCGGCGTTACGGTTGCCAAACCTGCAACCATGCCGGTTACAATACCAACAAGCGATGGCCGACCAAAACGGAACCATTCGATAAACATCCAGACAAGTGAGGCCGTTGCCGCGGCGATATGCGTTACCAAAAGCGCCATGCCTGCGCTGTTGCCAGCACCCAAAGCCGAACCACCATTAAAGCCAAACCAGCCGATCCAAAGCATGCTGGCACCAATCATTGTCAGAACCGGGCTATGCGGTGGTTGTATCGAGGTCGGAAAGCCGCGACGTTTGCCAACAACAAGCGCGCAAACCAAAGCAGCCGTACCGGCAGTTGCGTGAACGACAATGCCGCCAGCAAAATCAAGAACGCCCCATTCGGCCATGATGCCGCCGCCCCAGACCCAATGCGTAACAGGTGCATAAACAACCAAAAGCCAGATTGCCGAAAACAGCAACAATGCGGCAAATTTCATCCGCTCGACATAGGCGCCAATGATCAGCGCAGGCGTGATGATCGCAAAGGTCATCTGGAATGCCGCAAAGACGGATTCGGGTATCGTACCGCTTGCTGAGTCGAGTGTTATATTGCTCATAAAGGCATTGGCAAGATCGCCAACCCACGCACCATCACCTGAAAAGGCGAGCGAATAACCTGCAATCACCCATAAAATCGACATGAGGGCAGCGATGGCAAAATGATGCATCAAAACCGAAACAATGTTTTTAGACTGGACAAGGCCAGCATAAAAAAGTGCCAGACCGGGCAGGGTCATGAATAAAACCAACGCGGTTGCGGTCAATATCCATGCGGTGTCGCCGCTGTCAATGGCGCTGTCAGCCGCGAAAACAGGACTGGCAACAAGGCTGGCGGCAATAAAGCCGGTGCCAAGCCGCTTGATGACCGAAAAAGGAAACTGCATCACTGATACTCCATAACTTAAGGACACGCGCCAGATTCTGGCGCATGATTATCGGCGCAGTCTGGTCATCGCCGGTGCCAATTCAAGAAAAATGCCGTAAATTTAATCACCGATTGCTGTTTTGGTAAAATTTGAGGCAGGTTTCGCGTTCAATGCCTAAAAATTAATCATTTCTTCATATATTGTAGCGTTCACAGGCACATGAATATTGTCGGAATTGGCGTGTGATCAAGGTTGCAAGCTGGGGCATTTTCCCCCTAGGCTTGGATCAGCAAAAGGAAAGGCCGGTGATGATCATTGGCATCGAATGGCGATGAGGGGGGATACATCATGGCCCGCGTTCGTGATATTAGCATTGATGAAGTGCCCGAAGATGCCAAGCCGGTTTATCAGCGATTTGCCGATGAATATGGGCCGTTTTTAAATCAGGTGAAAATATTTGCTCACCGGCCGATTGCGCTTCGCCATCTGATGGGCATGCTTCTTGAAATGGCCGACAACCCCATTCTTGACAAGCGCCATCTTGAAATTGCCATTGTTACCGTATCGGCAATCAATCGTTGTGATTATTGTGTTGCCCATCATGGCCCGCGTTTGTTGGATTTTGGATTGCCACGCGCCGTTATTGACCAGATTCTTGATGAGGATTGCCCGGGTCTTGATCCGGTTGACCGCATGGTTCGCGATTATGCGGCGCAGGTGACGCGCGATCATAACCGCGTTGGTGATCGCCAGTTTGACGGGCTGCGTGCGCATTTCAGCGAAACCCAGATTGTCGAGCTGACGCTACGCATCACCCTTTGCACCTTTTTCAATAAATTCAATGATGTGATGATGCTTGAAATGGAGGATGAGGCCGCCATTTTTCACCATGAAACGGCAAAGCCTGCCGAACATAAGCCAATCCCATCCAAAGGGAAATAATGTGTAGTTGGAGCGGCGTGCGTGTAGTTCGATGCCTATCCGTAGCGCCAATCCGTGACTGAATCTATCTATAACAATAGCTTAGCAGATCATCACCTATGGTCAACTATCAAAACCTTACCTGCAACCTTGCCTGAACCAAGGTCCGTGGGCCAAGAGCCAAGTCTCATCAACATAGCGACTGCAACCTCCGCCCTCGGATCGCGAAACGGGGGTTACTGCGGTCGTTTCTTAATCAGATTTGGATTTGATTAGAGGGGGTGGGGCCGCAAGACGCAGGGCTTGCGTCTCGGATCGGCGGTTTACTTGATTGGTAGGTGGAGGCGGTGGGGTGGTTTTACATACTATTTTGGTAATGCTTTCGTTTTGCCTAGTCACAAAACACATTTCAGCATGATTTTTTACGGCAGTGGTTTTGGGATTGCTAGACGCTCAGTTATTATCACACTAACCGGATGTCGCATTCTCTTTTCCAACACTGCACTTTAAGGAGGGAGTATTCAGTCATTTTAAGTGCCCAGATGATTAGCTATAAGTTTTAGTATATTTTTATTTCGTAGCAGCGGCACGCTGTTCGGCCCTGCTTACGACCATAGATTTCTAACCTGTGCTCTGTGAGGTCAAATCCCATTTCGTCTGCAATTTCTTTTATCAAACGCTGCAATTCTTGGCTTTTAAATTCGTGGATTTGTCCAGTTTCAACATCCATCAAATGGTCATGATCTGTACGTTTAATTTCAAACCGTGCTTTACCATCTCCCATATCAAGCTTTTCAATTAAGCCTGCGTCCTCAAAAAGGCTCAATGAACGGTATATTGATGCAATCGATGTTGATTTGTCCTTCTCTTTGCACCGCTGATAAATAGTGTCGACATCTGGGTGGTCGCTGGACTCATTGAGAACACTGGCTAATAGCCGTCTTTGGCTTGTCATCCGAATGTCCAACATAAGGCAGCGTTCCTGAAAGGATTGCTGTTGATTTGGTTTTTCTTTTATTTCTTTCATTCTATTCTCAGCGACCCATCACATAAAACATTACTTTACGCAAAAAAATACATTTGCGAAATGGGCTTGTTTTCTTAAATGATAATGATTATCAATATTAAATAAGAATGATTCTCATTATTAAAGAGGTTAAAATGATTAAAGTTATAGC
>Ga0206130_10000772_pt1 | contig 50521 bp, 67 predicted proteins | sample Helgoland_Spring_9_FD_148637 | JGI IMG/M metagenome (GOLD analysis project Ga0206130, IMG submission 148637) | Pelagic subsurface seawater microbial communities from Kabeltonne, Helgoland, North Sea - Helgoland_Spring_Bloom_20160512_1 | ecosystem: Environmental > Aquatic > Marine > Epipelagic ...
GTTTTACTTGTAACATAGTATTGTTTAAATGGGTTATAAGTGTATTCTAGTAATCTATGAATGTCACTGCTTGCATTTTTAATAATTTCAATTTTTTCAGTGGCACTACTAGTAGCACGCATTTCTTCTATAAATTTAAAATATTCTAACATATTATTTAGTTTTTCTTTCATATTTATTTATTATTCAACAATTTCTACTTCAGCCCATGCTGCTAAATGAACTACTTCATTATTATTATTAGTACAGTAACTATACATTCCATCTACATGGCTAAAATTTAATACTTCTTGCTCCTCAATAATTGGAGCAGCGGGAGGTATTTTAATATCTCCCACTACTCTAATTTTACTATTTCTAGGTACATCGTATAACTTCATATTATTTAGTTTTTTGGTTATTAAATCTTTCCATTAATGCTTCAGTAGTTTCAACTACAGCATCATACTTTTTATGTAATCTTTCTTTTTCCATTTCATCACCATAACCTAAAGTAAAACTAACTTCACTACCCGATTCAAATTTAACTTTAACAATTGGAAATGAAGAATAAGATCTTCTATAATAATCTGTACCTACAACAACCTCAGCTTTAGGATATAATTCCTCATATTTAGCAACTATAATATCTAAGGCAATTGCTTGTTTTTTAGTATGTGCTAATTCATTTATTTTACGCTCATTGTGTTCTTTAAATTTAGTATATAATGAACTTGGAATATAATATCTATACTGCTCAGTAATACTAGTACACATTAATTTATTACCATCTCTACTTACACTAGCCTTATATTTTTTCATTTCACCTTCATGAATACAATTAGTAATTAAATGAACATTACCTACAGCATTCATATAAGTAACTTCTTTAGTAAAATTTGTATTATTATATGAATAACCAAATTCTCTTTCTTGAGTTACTTCAAAAACTTCAAAATTACATTTATAATCTCTATTTTGAACAAAACCTGCTCTATCTAACATTAACGCTATTGTGTTAACCTCATCTTGAGCTTCAACTGCTCTTTTAGCTTGTTTTTCAATCCAAGTAGCAACTTCTTGCTCTTGCTTAGTTGTTAATAATACTCCTTGAAATAAATCTAATTGTGAATTTGAATTTGACATAACCTTTATTTTTATGTTGACTTAATTATCAACAGTATAAATATACGACCTTTTTATGCGGTAGCCAAATTTTTATGCGGGAGTCTTTAAAGTACTGCGCGGCCTTTCATTTTTTCCCAGTCTCTATTATTCCTAACTGCATCGTTAGTCATTTGAGCTGCTTTTAAAACATGATTAAGTGAGCCTTTTTCTTTAGACATTTGAATAATTGCTGCTAAATCTTTAGGAAAACAATGACCTCCATAACCAAAATCACCATCTGGTCCTGGAACTCCCCAATGTGAATCTCCTAATCTTGGATCTAATGTAGCCATTTCAATTATTTTATCATAATCTAATTCTAATTCTTCACATAATTTATAGATCTCATTAGCAAATGATACCTTAGTCGCTAAAAATGTATTTGTAACATATTTTACTAACTCAGCACTTTTAGCATCAGTTTTAATTATTCTAGGGGTTTTTCTAAATACTGCTGAGAATATTTGTTTAATTTTAGTTGTTGATTTTAATGAACCACCTAATAATAATCTACTTTGATTTTCAAAATCATCAACAGCATTTGCTTCAGTTAAAAACTCTGGATTAAATACTATGTCTATGTTTTTATATTTACTATTGAATTCATCTGTTGCCCCTGGTATTATAGTTGACTTAATTACAACTATTCTTTCAGTATCTGTATATTCATTAATTTGAGATAATACATCTTCAATAATATCTAAATTGCAACTACCATTTTGATTCATAGGTGTTGGTAAGCATACAAATACTATTTTACATCTGCTAACTGTTTCATCAAAAGTTGAATTACATAATTTATCATTTAAATCATAAGTAAATACTTTATAATACTTACTTAATTTTTGGTAAATAGCATTACCAACAAAACCTTGTCCTATTATTCCTATATTCATAATTTTATTTTTATTTTTTCCAAAAGCTATATATTCCTTTATCTATTTCGTAGTTATCCCATATAAACCTATCTCTCATAGGTTGAGATTTAGCCCATTCCCACATTTTAGTTAATCCTTCTTTTAAATTAGTTTTGTGCTCAAAACCTAATATGTCGATTGATTTTTGAAAAGTAGGAACAGCATGTTTAACTTCATGTCTGCCTTCTAAATGTTCTACTTCACCTTTACCTACTATTTCTTGTAATACCTTAGCACATTCATTAATACTATATTCATGTATTCCACCTAAATTAATTATTTCCTTTGATGCTTTAGGTTCAAAATGTGCATTCCATAATGGTTCTATCGAATCATCAATATAACTAAATGCTCTAGTTTGTTCACCATCTCCAAATACAGTAATTGGTTTATCATTAAGTAAATAATACATCCAAATACCTAATACATTTCTGTACTTATCCCAAATATTTTGTTTTGAACCATATACATTATGTGGTCTGATAATAGTATAATCTAATCCATGTTGTTCGTTTGCTATCTCAATATCCATTTCACAAGCCATTTTAGCAATACCATAAGGATCTATTGGGTTTCTTCTCATATCTTCATGAAATATACCACCTTCACCATGACCATAAACAGCCATTGTAGACGTAAATACCAATCTTTTAACGTCATTCTTTATACACTCATTAACTATGCGTGCTGTTGCTTTTAAATTGTTATCATAGTTGTAAGAACGTATAAAAGGCGATAATCCTTCAGCAGCATATGCAGCAAAATGATATACGTAATCTATTTTATGTGCTTCAAATATATTTTCAATTGGATGGTTAACTAAATCCATTTGCCAAAATTTAACATCTGGGTGTACGTTTTCTTTATACCCACCACTTAAATCATCTACACCTATTACTGTGTATCCAGGTTTATTTTCTATAATCCAATCTGCTAATCTACTACCTAGTAGACCTGCTACTCCTGTTATTAATATATTCTTATTCATATTTTATTCCTTTAATTGTTTGTCCGTTTTTTGGATTATGTGATAAATTATTAAATAATTGTGGTGACATACCCCATTTATACATAAATAATTGAGCTGCTGGTTGTTCAGTTGATTTAAACATTTCACCTTCTTTACCATTTTTAGTAGCTGTACTCCCAAAATGATATAAACACGCTTCATGTGTTCTTTTAAAAACTATTCCGTTTAAATCTAATTTTAAAAAGAAATCCCAATCACATATAAAAGGTGATTTATAGAGAGTATCAAATCCACCTACAATCATATAATCTTTTTTATACATTGCAAATGGAAATATACCTCCATCATCTGTTAAGTGATTTTGCTTTATAGTCATTTCATGTTCAATAAACTCTTTATAATCAAATTCCTCAGGTGTACGGCCAAAATCTTTAACTTGAAAATTAAATATACCTGGTCCTGTTGGTTCAATTTGATTTAATGTCCATACTTCTCCTTGTGGTACTTTAGAAGCTACTATATCCCATTTAGTACAAAATACATTATCATCATTTACAATAACTATTTTTTCGTTAGTAGCATTCATTACAGCTAAATTAAGGGCTGATTGCATACCTTGATTTAAACCTAAATCTAATACTTTTATATTATCCTTATACTTATCTAATACTTCTTTACTTTCTTCAATAAAACCATCTACTGCAACAATAATTTCGTTATCATTCCATTGTTGTTCAATGGCAGATTTAAGACATAGGTCTAAATATTTTGGGTTTCTGTATGTTGGTATAATTAAACTTATCATATTTTATTCCAATCTGTTAATGGTGATAACCAAGCTGATTCACAATGTGTTGAATAACCAGGAATTGAACTCATAACACCTATTTTCTTTGTTTGAATTAATTCTTGAAAAAATCCATATGAATCTGTTATTCTATTTTGAGCATATTTACTTAATAAATCTTTATCTAATTTTAATCTTTCACAAGTAGAAGCAAATGACATAACTGTACTATTTGTTAGTTTCCAATGTACGGACTTTGTTTTAATTAACCTAGTAACTTCACCTTTTTGTTCAATATGCTTATTTCCACCATTTACAGCATTAATATATTTATCTGGGTGATCATATAGTGTTATGTAAGATTGAGGGTATGTTGATAATCCTTCTTTAATTAATTTAAGTGAATTAGGTTTATGTAAAAAATCATCTTCTAAAAGATAAATAATATCATCATCTTGGTTTTCATTTAAAGCTAAATTTAAAGCATCTAAAAATGTTTTTGAACCAGTACCATTTTTTACTTCAACTAATTTTAAACCTTTATCTAAAACAAACTGTTTTGTTTCACTATTTAAAGTATCTCCTATAATTGTTATATTATCAACCCCAAATTCCTTAATACAATTTTCTAAACAGTGTTGTTTAGTAGCATTTTGTATTTTTTTCTTAGACATACCTGCTTCAAAATTAGATAGTCTATAATATACACTAACTTTTTGGTCTATCAATTCATCAAATAAACTCATAATTTTATATTTTATCAAAAATTAATTCTAAATCTTTATCTACAAACACATATTTAACATTTCTAACTGTATTTGCTCTAGGTGATTTATAAGGGCAAAGTACTATAGATTCTGTTGTTTTTGCAACGGCATCACTTATACCTGCTTGATAACTTATATTAAATTCTGCCCTTGCTTTTATACACAATTGTTCTCTAATGGTTAATCCCATCCTTGCAAAATTATATCTTACAGGAAATATTTCATCCCATTCTGTACCTTCTAAATCAAAATCACTATAGTAATATACGGGAGTATCTTTAAATTTCCTAGCTTCTTTTAATAAGTTTTTATCATCCCACCTTCCTTTTAATTTTTCTATACGTGAAGAAAGTAATAAACATCCATATTTTTCTTTACCAGTTACATATTTTGCAGCATCTGCTTCTTCTTGAGTAAAATATAAAGATGGTCTGGAGTCTATTTTATTTAAATCATCTATTGTAAAACCAAACCTAAGTAATACTTGTTCTGCAATTGGTAAATTTGAATCTGGAGCGAACCAACATCTATCATGATCAGTAAATATTTGTTTAATTTCACCTGGGTCAAATAGATAATCTATATGAGGATTATTTTTAAATATTATATCAAAATTATCTATAGCGTTGTGGTGTTTAGAATAATTCCATCTATTTAAAATAGGCCCTAATAGTTCTATAAACCATTTTCTAGATGGAAAAGCAACTTTTATTTTTGGGTATTTTTTCTTTAATGCTTCAGGAAGACCACTTATTACTGCCCAGTCACCAATTGAAAAATCCATTCTAGTAAAACAAAACCATCCATCATAATCTTCAGGTAATGTATTAAGCATTCCTTCTTCAATAAATGAATGAGGCCATCCTAAATGATCAGTTTCATTTTGTGATAATTTATCGTTTTCTATTATAAATTGTTTCATTAATAGTCGTAATTAAACCTTAGTATATCTTCTCTATATATTTCTCCTACCATATTAATCATATCGTCATCGTACATATTTTTATAATGTATTTCTGTTGATGATACGTTTTTTGTAGATAAATTATAACTATGGATTATGTTAGTATCTCCTGTTACTTCAGCAAGATGGTAAACTGTTTCTTTAAAATTTTCAAACCTACCTACATGATCAACTAAAATCTCTTCAGTTTCATAATCAACAATATAAGGAAATTGATACGTTGTAAAAGGCATATTCATATATCTTTTAAAACCTAAATCTTCATCATATCTGTAGATTAGCCTCCCACTAAATGGGTTTATTTGTTTTGAATTAAAAATTACTTCTACATATTCTTTAAATGAGTTTGCTATTGATCTATTATCTCTTTGACCTTGTAAAGCATTTACATTCTTTTTGTGTTGTTGTCTAACGTGATCTTCACTTAATAATAGTTGTTGTTCTATAATTTGTGGGTTGTATGGTTGTAAAAGATTAGGTGTTGGTGATTTAATTACAAAATCATTGAAACCCCATTTAGTATATTTATAACCTGACCATAAAATATCCCATGGATTTCTAACTACAGCAAATTTATAGTAACTATTCCATTCTTTTTCTTCCCCTTCATTTTTAAACCATTCTCTTAATCTCCATGCACTATGATGACCAAAATTATTATAATGTTGAACATCACCATAAACATAATGTTTTAAAGATATACCCCCAGTTTTTGGAATATGAACATGAAATATATTTGAATTAGACTTATTTTTAGAAAATGATCTTTTTAAAGGTTGAGTTTTTAACCATGTAAGCCAATCTTCTTTTTTATTAAATATCATAGCCGTTTTGGCAAAATCTTTATTAAATTTTTCTGTTTCATCTCTTTTAAATTGAGGAAAATTAGCAGAATGATATTGGGTAGTTTCTTCGTTCATTTACCATCCTTTTTTAATTAAATCAACAATATATTCTCTTGATTCTTGATCAACCCAATAACCTACGGGGATGCATAACATAGTTTTTACAGCCTCATCTACACCTGGTAAATGTGATTTAAATTGTTGTGTACAAGTATGTAAATCATTTCTTTCATGTACTCTAGAAGATTTAACACCATTTTCACCTAAATACCTCATTAAATCATCTCTTCGTTCAGCATGTAATGAATATAACCAATATGCTGGGTCTGCACAATCAAATTCATTAATTAAAGTAATACCATCAACCCCTTTAAGGTTTTCTTTATAAAATTGACCATTTGACTTATTAGAATTAACTATATAATCAGCATGTTCTAAATTACTTCTACCTATAGCTGCACTTATATCATTCATATGATACTTATAACCTGCTTCTTCAACATCAGCTTCACACCTAAAATCAGCTCTATTACCTGCATCTCTATCTATACCATACCATCTTAAAGTATTAAATGATTTAGTTGAACTAGCATAAGGGCTAGAGATAAATCCTCCATCACCTGAGGTTATATGTTTTATAGCTTGTAAACTAAAAGTACCAAAATTGCCTGTAAAGCCAATTTTTTTATCTTTCCATGTTGATCCAAATGAATGAGCACAATCTTCTATTATTATAACTTTTCTACCATATTTTTCTGTAGCTGTATCAGCTATTTCTTTTAATCTATCTAAGTCAATAGGATTTCCACCCCAATGTACTACAGTAATTATACGAGTATGTTCATTAATTTTATTTTCTAAATCATCTAATGACATATTTAATGTCTTAGGATCAGTATCAACCCATTTAAGATTTAATCCAGAATTAATAATAGGCCAATTTGTAGCTGTACAAGTTAAAGCCGTGGTTAATACTTCATCTGTTGGTTTTAATGCATCCCATTTACAAGAGGTAAAAGCAATTCCTTGGTAAAGATTTTCCAGTAGGGTTCTATCTTTTTTGAAGTAATGATATAATAAATGTTCTGCTGATGTTGCTGAATTTACAGTTGATATATTATAAGCTTCATCCGCTTCAAAAAATCTTCTTAACTCAGATTCAAATTTTTTAACTTGGGGTCCTTCTCCTATAAAACCACTATTAATAACTTCACCTGCCCTTTTAGCTGCATCCTTAGACATAAATACTTTAAATAATGGAATTTCTTTTTTCATTTACAACGTGTTATAATAATTATTTTGTTCTTCTTGTTTTTTTATTGTCTTAGGATGATATAAAGCTAATTCAGGCATACCAGGTAATAAAGCATATGTTTCAAAACCTTCTAATACTTCATGTACTTTATTTTTCCATTTAATTTCAGGTTTATTTTTCCAAATTCTCCACTGATAATCAGGCCAATTAACTCTATCTTGAGAGTCAACATTCCACCTCCATTTTTCAATATGTTCAGTAGTTAAACCTGAAACGGTATTAACCCTAGGTACTAAATAAACTTCATTATCTGGGTTTCCTTCAAGTATTTGAGGTAATTTTTCAATTAATATTTCATGAGGTAATTCATCAGCATCAATTTGAAATATATAATCACCAGTACATAACTCAGTTAATTGATTTTTCCAATCTGCAAAATGATGTTTGAAAGTTTTTGCATGATAACTACAACAATCATCACCTTTTAATTCACTAACACGTTGCCATACTTCAGGTGTACCTTTTTTCTTGTCAAATAAAACAACTATTTCATCTTCTTTACGTTTAGCTTTTATAAGAAAATTTAATAATCTAGTTATTTCTTCTAACTCATTACAAACTGTTATTGCATAACTTATCTTCATATCTATTCTGGTAGTATTCCAATATACGAAAGAGCATCTATATAATCACGTTCTTTAAAGTATTGAATTGTGGACATATCTGCTCTATGTGATTGACCTTTATATTTTTCTCTATCTTCTTCAGGTATTTCAACTGCTTTGACAGCTCCCCAAGCCCAATTATCTTTATCTGGTCCTGAAGCAAATAACATTCCTTGTTCTGGTAAGTTAATTGTGTTAGGGAGCCAAATAAGATCAGTTTTTGGGTCTTTCCAAGCTAAATCTTTATAAATTTCAGGTAAAAATTCTATTTGTTCATTATAAAATTCACTTCCTTCTTTCATAAGAGTATTAGTCCAAAAACCACAAGACAAACTCATATAATTAGTTATTTCTTTATTTATTTCTATTCTGTAACATAGATCACCACCTGATTTAGGGCAATCTACTATTTCATCGTATTTCATATTATTTTAATTTTGGTAATTGTACATCAGTATTAAATTTAATGTCAGTAGGCATTGATAAATCCATTTTTTTAGCAAACTTTGGTAAATTTGAATCTAAAATATTACCTACTAATTCTTTCATATGGTCAAAACTAAAATTAGTTTTAACGTAATGGCCTTGTTGTTTAGCTTTACCTACTAATGATTTATATTTTTCATATACATTTTTAAATACTCTACTTATTTGCGTTACATCAGGTGCAAACCATGATGTTTGAGGTAATAACCATTTATTAGCAGCACTTTGGTGTACTGGCTCTAATTTTCCAGGAATTAAAATAGTATAATCTGGGTTTAGAAAATCTAATTGTCCTGACCAACCTGAAGCTATAATAGGTTTTTTAGATAATCCAAATTCTAATAACGGTCTACCAAATCCTTCCCCTTTATTAAAACTAACCATTGCTTTTACTTTAGGATGATTATATAATTCATTCATTTCAGAATTACTAAAATCTCCATTTAATAAATAAACATTTGGTAATGTTCTAGCTCCTTTAACTTGATTTCGTATACCTTTTATTTTTTCTAAAATACTATCTCTACTCATATAATTTTCTACACCTTCAGATGTTTTTAAAATTAAAGCAGGTGGACTTTTTTTATTTTTAAATGTTTCAAAAAATATTTTAATAGTTTGACCTATATTTTTTCTATCATGACCTAAATCACCTTGCATCCACATACCAACAAATAAATAACAAAATTGTTCTTTAATTTTACTTAAATCTAATTTTACTTCACTAGAAGGTAAATGTTTATAAACATCTAAATCTGCACCTTCAAATACAACGTGTATAGGTTTAGTTGATTTAATTTTCCCTACTACTTTATTAGTTTGTTTATCTCTCTTATCAAATGTAACATCTTGAAATACCTTTTGGCTATGTTTAGATGAAACCCAATTCATGTTCATTCTATTTAAACCTTCAACCCATGAACCATCACAACCTGTACTTTCAATACCAGCTGTACATCCAATATTATATGTTCCTACTGGTTGGAATTCACTTGGAATTGTAATTTGCATCCATATGTCAGCTTTTTCACCTTTAGGTATATTAGGTACCGATAATGCTTGTAAAAACTTAAATTTAGGATGTTCATCACAAAACCCTAAAGTACAGTCTCCCCACCTTTGGCTTAATAACTTAACATCATATTTGTCTAGTTCTATAATTGCTTTAATGATATCTCTAGCTCTTGCTCCATAACCACTGTAAGTGTCAAATGGTGAACTTATATAAAAACTTGGTTTATTCATTAGTATAATAATTTATGGTTTAAAAATTTACCTTTATATTCATTAGTGTTAATAATTTGATGTTCAGTTTTTGGTTTCCATGTTGAAAATAATTCTTCCATAGAATCCATAAACCTTTCAGCTTGATGTTTATGTGTAAACCCAGCTTCATCACTGATTGCCCATTTTCTTCCTTTATAACCCCTTTCTTTTCTCTCTTTAGGGTCCATGTTATAAATTTCTAATATTCTTTCAGTTGCATCTTCCCATTTACATCTATCATCAAAAATATAAGGTGTTGGAGGAGATCCTTGCATTGATCTACTTGTTGGATATACTGGAAATGCCCATTCACCATGTTCTTTATATGTACCTCTATGATTAGAAGGCACATCAGCACTTGGTGTAAACCATTCCCCTTTATCATCAACAAATCTCATTTGATCTTGCATACCACCTGTTGTATTAGCTATAATTGGAGTACCTGATAGTATAGCTTCAGTAAGTGTTAATCCCCAACCTTCATTTGATGTTAATAATATTTGAGCGTCAGCTATATTATATAAATAATTTAATTCATGTGGTGGTAATTTAGCAGTTGAAAATACAATACACTCTTTATATTTTTCATCAAATAATAGTTCTGAAACTTTAACTAAATTAGTACCATGATCTGATGAAGGTTCAGTATGTAAAATAAATCTACATTTTTTAGCCTTTTCTAATGGTAAAGAATCTAAAAATCCTCTAAAAGCTAGTAAACTATCTGGTATTTGTTTTCTTCTTATGTTTCTTGAGTTAAAGAATAATGTAAACTCAACACCAGCATTACCTTGTACTTTATTTTTAAATTCTAGGTATTTATCATAATCCTTATCTAATTCTGTTATAGGTCTAAATATATCTGAATTTAAACCATGAGGGACATAATTACAAATTCTATCTTCAATATCATCACCTAATACTGTTTTATTAATAAAAACAGTTTGTTTAGATATACCCATTAATAAATCACATGATTGATAAAATGGTTTATTATATAATGGAGCTGGTAAATCATCCCAAATATTTAAATAAGTAATTGGTATTTTTCTCCTAATTTCTCTTTCCATTTTAAATATGTGATGGAAATATCTTGGATCTGTAATAAGTAATACTGCATCAGGTTTTTCTCTTAAGAATATTTGTCTAAAAATATTTCCATCACCATAACCATCTACAGGATATAGCATAACAGAAGCATCATCTATTCCTGCAAGTTTACCTACATCAGCACTCATATCTAATGCTTTACCTTTATCTGGATGTTTAATGGAACCCGCAATTTGGCACCAATTATAACGATGAGCTGTATGTATTACAATTTCTTTACCTACTGTTGCTACACCAGAATGTACTCTAATATCATCTGTGATTAATAATATTTTCTTCCTTTTGTCTTTAGGAAGATATTCAAAACTTTTATTCATCTAATTTTAATTTTTATAATTCGAGATTCGTTTGACTTGTAATTTGTTTTCTAAAATCTTCATCTGTAAGATATAAATAAATAGATCTATCTGCTAATTTTTGGAATGAGAATTTTCTTTTTACACACTCAATCTTAAAATTTTCGAATAAATCTGCTTGAACTTTAACACTCGTTAGTGTCATTTTGTTTGGATTTGCCATAATTTAATTTTTAATAACGTTATATTTGTCTATACGTATATGAATATTCCTCAATCTACAAAAAATCTAAACCTGCTCCACACAATTCTTCTTCCTCTTTAAAAGGACAAAAATTACACGTCCATTTTGAAGGTGTTTTTGGATAAGTTACATCTTTTATATCTCCATTGGAGTTAAAACATTCATGTATAAAGTCTTGAATTGCACTTCTCGCTCTGCCTAATTTAATTTTTCCGCTTGGAGGAGTAAATTGTTGGACTCTATATGCTTGATAAGGTGACATTATATTTTCATCATCCATATCTAACACTTTTCTTTTAACTATCATAAACTCAATTTCAATTTTTTCTAATGGTACTCCATATTGTTCAGAGAAATATTGTTTATATAATAATAGTTGGAATTGTTTATCTTCATCTTTTTTAGCATAATCATTCCAACCTTTAGTACTTGTCTTTATGTCGATTATCTTAAAGGTATCTGTTGTTTCACAATATGTTACAACATCTAGATACCCCATGTATAATACGTTACTATACATTTTATTTGGCGCTATTACAATAGGTACTTCACAACCTACTAAATATGTGCCTTTCTTACTAAAATACCTGCTACGTTTTTTCTTAAACCACTCTAATATTGCTATACCATCTTCAAAAAATTCTCTCATTTCTAATGCATCTGAGAAGTGGGAATCATTATTCTTTTTATATTGTGCTTGATATTCACTAATATATCTACCTTGAAAATCTTCTTTTAGATCAATATCTCTATTAGCAGCAGCAAATGAATTTTCAAAAGCATAATCTAGATAATACTGTATTGATTCATGCATAGCTGTACCAAATACAGTATGAATAGAAGATGTAAATCTTTTAATTTTATCCTTATATTGGAGTTTCCAACGATGAGGACAACCTCTAAAAATAGACATTTGGGAATAACTAACATTCTTCTGATATGCAAAATTAATTGGAGCAGGAGGATTGTTTTTTATTTCCTTTACAATGTTCGGGATTTTTCTAGCCAAAACTTATATTTTTTAGGGAGATATTTATTATCTTTAATAGGTAATTGATAAAAATAATTATTTTCTTCCCTTTCAGGAAATATATCTTTTCCTTCAGTTATTAAGCTCCTAATCTTTTTAGGATCTTTAATTTCATTTGTATTAAATTCTTGATGTGCGTATGATTCTAGTTTTTCAATTATTTTGTCTTCAGTCATAAAAAATGTAAGGTGCCAACCTCCTTCTAAAACAGCATACCATTCTGCATGTCTAATTTCAGACATAGATAGTTTATCTTTAAACATTGTTTCATAATGGAATACTTTACATTTAGTAGACTTCATTGGGTCCTTTAATGCATTTAATCTGGTAGTTAAATTATAATAGTACCAATCCATGCACATTCCAACTGAACCATAAGGTACAGAAGTTTTTTTAAATTGATTTATAGTATCTATATCAGGTATTTCGTCTAAGTCTGATAGTATTACTATATCAAGAGGTTTTAAGGATAAATGACTTAATGGAGTTTTTATAGCGTTTCTTTGATATTCTTCTCTAAACCAATCGTGTTTGCTATCTTTACCTCTAGGTAAATCATCTACTACATAATAATAAATTTTATGTAACCATTTTTTAAACCTTTTTTTATTTTTTAAAAAATTTAATGGTTTTGGAGATCCTGAGTGTGTTTGAGTTGCTTCAACTAAGATAAAAGTATCTACTACATCATCTAATTCCATTAATCGGAATTCAAGCATATCTAATTCATTATAAAAAGTAAAACAATCTACAACCTTTTTATCTTTAGAATTATTTTTTTCAATTTCATCATATTTCTCCTTACCCATTTTATTTTTTCCATTTATCACGACCTACTAAAAGACCAATTATTCCATAATTAGCAATGTCGATAAATGTATCTTCCATGCCTTCACCTTTAACAAATGATCTACCATTAATTAATAAGTTTTTAAGACGTGAAATCTTATCTGTAAGTCTAATACATAACCCAGTAAGTGAAAATGTTTTATCCTCTTTATTATTAAGGATATCTCCACCTAATGCTATATTATTTAAACCATAATCCATATGTTTGCGAGCAAACATTTCATACATTTCTTTTTGAATTTGTTTAAATTCTTTAGATAAATCTGGGTATTCTTCCTCAAAAATAGTAATTGTTTGATTTACTTCATCATCAATAAATTCTTCTATTTTCTTTTTTCCACTTTTAGCATTACTAATTTCTCTACTACTCATAACTTTTTCTATTTCTTTTGCATTATTACCAAAATGACCTACATTTTCAAAATACTTTTTTATTGAATCACCCATTGATTTGTTGTTCTAAGGAAAAATATTTTTCAATTGTTGCTAATCTATCATCAGCATCAACTAACATAGCAAGTGCTTCTTCAGCATTTTTGTAAAAATCTTCTGTTGTGTGGTCTCCAATTCCAACTGCTCTATCACCTAATAATTCAAGTGATAACAGTGCTTTTGCTTTATCTGCTAATGCAGATGTACGTAACATTTCTATTAATTTAATCATTTTATTATTGTTTTTATTTCTTTGTTATTTAATCCTATTGACATCAATATACGACCTATTTCATCAGTATCCAAAAATTCTAAATATTCTTTTGTTTCTTTTGATGAACATTCCCAATATGATGATAAATGTTCTACTAAATCTTTATTTGATTGTTTTACTTTAGATTTAATATATTTACTCCATTTATTATTTTTAGGAATATACTCTCTATAAACAGAATATATTTCTTTCTTATTTTGTGGGTTTATTATTTGAACAAAATTAACTATATCTAAAAAATCAGGATTCATAGACAAAAATCTATGTACCATATAACTATTCCATAACTCCCAATCTTTATCAGAGAAGGAGTTGGGATCAGCTTTAGTTGAGTTGATTTGTTTTAACCAATCCCAAATGTTCTTCATTATTTAGAATCTATAGCACCTGTTAGTAGTATACTTTCTTCTGCTAATTCTTCTCTTAGCTCTAATGGAACACCATCTGCTACTATTTTTTTAGTATAAGGATCAATAAATACTGGAATTGGCATTACTGCATCACTATCAGTACCTGTGATAAATTTACTAATTTTTCTTAGAATGACTCCTGATTCAAATACATTTTTACCTTTTGAATTTAAAAGACCTTCTGTAGTTGTTAAATCGACATTCATTTGTGGTTGTTGACCACCTGGATTACCTTGTTTCATTTTTTTCTTATTTTTAATTAATTTCACTTTATTTATTATTTATTATATTCTGGATTAAACTCATTACATTAATTTCTTTATCAATTCTAAAATTGGCTTGGTATAAATGCTCGTTAACTAAAATAGCAACTGTACCTTCTTTGCCTGGTATGTACTTGGAAGCATTTTCATATAAAAATCGAAATAATTCATCAAAATCATCTACATTTGCATCAGCAATAATTTGTCTAATTTTAGTAAATGATGATTTAGGTTTTTCAAGTTCTTTAATTATAGAGGTCATATAGCTAGTACTTACAAGCAAAGAATCATCCAATGTTAATTTGTTCTTATTAGTGCTTGCTTGGATAGTATTAAGCATTTTACGTAAGTCCGGATAGAACTTATTTACAATTTTACCAATGGCTTTAGGTTCATAACTTATGCTTTCCTTATCACAAATACTAGCTAAATGTACAGCGACCTCTTTTTTAGTAGGTGGAACAACTTTAATTGTTTGGCACCTAGATTGTAAGGGATCTATAATCCTTTCTACATAATTACAAGTTAAAATAAATCTTGTAGTTCTAGAAAAAGTTTCTATTATGTTTCGGAGCGACGCTTGCGCTTGAATCGTGAGAAAATCCGCCTCGTCCAAGATAACAACCTTGAGGGGCTTAAATGAAGCAACCGATGCGAAACTAGAGACTTTATCCCTAATAGTTTCGATCCCACGCTCGTCAGAAGCGTTAATATAAATGTGATCACAATCTAAGTTTTTAATTATTAATTTTGCTAATGTTGTTTTACCTGTACCTGCAGGACCATAAAATAAATAATTTTGGATATCATTATTATATAATTGGGATGCAATAGAGGATTTTAAACTATCATTACCAACATAATCCTTTAATTTTACTGGCCTATATTTTTCGTTTAATAAACTATTTTTTCTAATATTCTCCATATATAGAAAACTTTTGTATTGGTTCAGGTTTAATTTCTTCTTTAGTTGTAGATATAGCATATAATTCACTTTTAAGTGGTGCTAATCTATATTCGCCCTTAAATCCAGTTTTTACCATATATGCTTCTAAGGCATTTGTTAAAGTTGGATGTGTAGGACCATCAGGTTCATTTGCTACTAATCTCCATTTATCTCCTGGTGGAACTCTACGAGCGATTAAAATATTTTCTTCTGTTATTTTTGTTTTTGACATGGCTATAATATACGAAAAATAAATGGGGGAGACAAGCTCCCCCAATTAATTATTTAGATTCTGCTACAGATGCTTTTTTATAAGCTGTAATTAGATTTTTAATCTTCATTGCTGCTTTTCTTGCTCTCTGTTGTGATGCTTTTGTAGTACCACTGTTTTCTGCTGCTAAGGTATTGAAATTTTCTTCAATCGCCTCAAATAATTCTTGTTTACTCATTTTATTGTTTTTTATTTATTTATTTATTAAAATCCTGGATTTACTGGAGGAACTCCATTTCCATGTCCATTTTGTTCAAATTCATCTGAATCTTTATCGTCAGTTATAGTACATTCTGTTAGTAAAATTGTACCTGCTACTGAAGCTGCATTTTGTAATGCTGATCTAGTTACTTTAGTTGGATCTATAATACCTGCTTCTTTAAGGTTAATAACTTTACCTGAGTTAATATCAACACCTGCCCATTCATCATCTCCTGAGTCTACTAACTTATATTTCCCTAGTAGTTGGGCTTCAGTTTTATCATAACCAGCATTAATTAAAATTTGTTCAAACGGTTTACCACAAGCATTATAAACTATTTCAGCACCAACATTATTAACATTAATACTTTCTCTAGCATATAATAAAGCAGCTCCTCCTCCTGGTACAATGCCTTCTTCAATAGCCGCTTTAGTTGCATGTAATGAATCGTCAATTCTATCTTTCTTTTCTTGCATTTCAGTTTCTGTAAATCCACCAACATGAATTATAGCTACACCACCTGTAAATTTAGACAATCTATTTTGTAATTGCTCTACTTCATATGGAGTATTTGCTTTATCTATCTGAACTTGTAATTCATCGATTCTTTTTTCAATAGCTTCAACTTCTCCTTTACCATCAACAATTGTAGTTTGTTCTTTTTCAACAGTTACTACTCTTGCTTCTCCAAACCATTCCCAACTAAATTTATCAAGTTTCATACCTTTTTCCTTACTAAATACTTGACCTCCTGTTGTAATAGCTATATCTTCTAATACTAATTTTCTTTTATCTCCAAATTCTGGGGATTTGACAGCACATACAGCTAAAGTACCTCTCATTTTATTTACAATTAAAGTAGCTAATGCTTCATTATCAACATCATCAGCGATAATTAATAAGGATTTTCCTTGACTACCTACTGCTTCTAAAATTGGTAATAATTCTTTTACTGAATTTAATTTCCCATCTATCATTAATATAGCTGGGTTTTCAAGTACTGATGTCATTGTATTATTATCAGTAACAAAATAAGGGGATTTATATCCTCTATCAAATTGCATTCCTTCAACAGTTTCAATATAAGTATCTCCTGTTTTTGATGATTCAATATGTACAACACCTTTTAACCCAACTTTATCAATTGCAGTTGAGATTAATTTTCCTACTTCAACATCATTGTTAGCTGATACTGTAGCAATTTGTTCTAATTGATCTTCGTTTGAAATATCTTCTGATATATTATCTTTTAAAGTGTGTAGTACTTCTTTAATAGCTTTATCAATATCCCTTTTTATTTGCACTGCATTATCTCCTTGGTCAAGACTTTTTAACCCATCTTTTACCATTGCTCTAGCTAGTAAAGTTGATGTTGTTGTACCATCACCTGCTTTATCAGCTGTTTTAATTGCAGCCCATTTTACTAATTGTACTCCTAATTCTTGATTAGGTTCTTTTAATACAATGTTTTTTGCAACTGTAACTCCATCTTTAGTACTTTGTGGAGCATCAAGAATACCTCTTCCAATTACAACATTTCTACCATTAGGTCCTAAAGTTGATACTACTGCATCTGCTAGAATATCAATACCTTTTACTAAGTTTGCCCTTGCGTCTGAGCCAAATTCTACTTTTTTCATTTTAAATATCGTTTAAATCGTTAATTTCTTCTTTTGTTAAATTATCTTTTGTTTCTTCTAATACTTCAGATACTACATCTGATGTAGATCTTTGTACTCTTGCTAGTATTTGGTTTTCAGGACCTATTAAATATTCAGTTCCATCATATACTAATTTAGTAAAACCTTGAGTTGGTAACACTACAATATCTCCTACTTTTGATACTGTTGGTAAAAAACTACCAAATTGTGTTGGTTGGCCAGGACCAACTGCTATAACTTCCCCCTTTTCGTTTAAATCTTTTCCCATATCTGGTACAATGATTCCACCGTATTTTACTTCTTCGTTTTCAATCGGTTTAACGATAACCGCATTAAATAATGCCTCTAATTTCATTTGTGTAACTTTTAATGTTTGTTTCTATTAATTTAAAATTCTCAATTATTTGATCTAAGTTATTTGTTTCTCTATTATGTAGAGAGTTATGTGCTATATACTCCAATGCCCTACCTAGATCAGGATAATAACTTTGGGGTTTTGCATATTCTTTAATATTCCCTTTAGATCTAAAATGATCTTTATTAGGAATAACTCGTTCATTAACGGTGTAACAATTATCATCTTTAGTGATAAAATACGGTTCTAAACGTGGATCTTCGATCTTCGTTAGACTTTTAGGTTTTCTTGCCATATAACTTTTATTATTTTATGTTACGTTAATATACGAAAGAAACATCGCTAGGACACGCTTTTCTTTAATTACCTTTATTTAATTTTAATTGATTTTGGTTTAGCATCTTCTGCTAAAGGGATAAAAATTTCCAATAAACCGTTAGTCATTTCTGCTTCAGTTATTGATAAATCAAATTTAGCGGCTATTTTATATCTTAAATCAAATGATTTTTTTGATAAACCGTGATAAATATACCCTTCGAAGTCATCTCCCTTGTCTTCTTGTTTTTTGTATGTAATTTTTAAAGTATCCCCTTCGATATCAAGGATAACATCTTTTTTAGTTAGCCCAGTACAGGCAACTTCAAAATGAAGTCCTCTATCATCATAGAAAATATTTAATGGATGTGGTTGTTTTGAATTTAATGCTGGAGCAAATTGCTCTTCTGCATTGAAGTGATTCCTGAATAGGATGTCGAAAGGACTTAGGTGTCTTTCTAATAATTGTAATGTACTCATATCATTTAGTTTTTGTGAGGCCGAAGCTCTCGGTTAATTTATTTTAAAACATAACTACGCGCCCTAGCTGCATGTTACTTTATTATACATATAATATACGAACGGAAAGTCGCCCTTCCAAGTTATTCTGCATCAAAGAAGAACATTTGCCATAATCTTCCTGATTCTATATCGTGGCCAAAATAATCTTGAGCCGCATGAATTGCATGAGCATCAAATATTACTAATCTGTTATAAACATTACCTGCTACATCAACATTTTCGTAAGGATGTGGATCTACAAATGTGTGTTGATTAAAAGCACTATTAATATCAAATACACTTCCATCTGGTTGTTGTAATTTATCATGGCTATGTCTAACTTTAGTTTCTTTATGTTGCATTAATCTTGTTCCAGCTGCAACAGGTGCATTTGGGGTTAAATAAATCATACCAGCCCATAATTGTTGATCACAATGATAAACTAAAGAAGTACCAGCTATTGCAGATTGAAATCTCCCATTCATCCCATAATCTTCCCACATTTTCTGTCCTGTGATTTTTAAACCCATTATTTTTTCAAATTCTTCCTTTACACCATCAAAGAAATGTTGTTTTCTTGTACGCATACCTAAGTATCCGGGATCATCAAAATAATATTGCTTTAAAGCATATGCTCTAACGGCGTCAGGATCTTCATAAAAATTATCTACAATCCATAACCTTGTATCTGGTTTTGAATTTACTTTAAATTCATTTGAATGTATTTGTCCATAAGGACTATCTGGGTTGCTGTCTATTTTTGTAATTTCGCTCATAATTTTATTTTATTCGTTTCTAGCTATATAATAAATACTATCTGATTTTTTGTTGTTTAATTCCCCCTTAAATTCTATTTTCATCATGCCTTGTTTTGATAATTTAATATTGCAACTATCCATATCTTTATTATTACTTAATATATCTTTAAATACATTTGAATCAAAAGGCATTTCTATGTCATTATCTTTAATTTGACCTTGTATTTGGTATGTAATTTTATTAGAAAAACCTTCTTTATCTCCAAATAAAAACTCAACAATAGGGGTTCCATCTAAATCTTCTGTTGTTCTAATTAACATTTGATCTACATCACTTAAAGCATTTTTAGCTTTAATTAAATAATTAATATCATCTGCAGATACGTCTAATTGTACTTCATATTCTTCAGGATCTTCATACCATGTTACTTTACCCATTATCAATGGATCAGCTAAAGCATAATCTAGTGAATAATTACTGTCTGCTAAGTATAATTTTCTATGTAATTGATTATTTTTTTCAGTAGTAATCATTAATTCACCTGAAGTAATAGATAATAATTTGCTTAATTTGTGTGTATCAAATATTCCTAATTCACAATCTTCAAAGTTAAAATCTTCTAAATACACCTTACAGGCTCTACCTTTAACACCTGCATATACAGTTAAAGTATTATCCTTAATTCTCCATTTAACTTGGTTATTTAAACCATTTAAATAGTATTTTTGTATTAAGGATTCTAGTGAGTTTTTGTTTATCATAATATATAATGTACGACCTTTACTTTAAATTTCAAAGGAATTTAGTGAATTAATATATGGGTTTAAATCTAAAGACCATTCTAAATCATTAAAAAACCCTTCTAATTTATTTAATAATATAGATTCAAATACTTTTTTTCTATCTGCATATTGATTTAGGAAATCCTGTACTTTAGATGGTATTTCGTAATCAAAAAATGCTAATGCTTCTATTTTATATGGATTATCTTTTAAATGTATCCATTTAATTTTATCAGCGTTAGTCATTAATGGATATTTTTTATCTAACCTCCATAATTTTAATAAATCATTATATCTAATAGCTGCTTTTACAGCTGCAGGTGCTCCTAATTGCCTTTGTGCTTTACCCTCCTTCTTTTTACTTAATGGTTTTAGTATTTCAGTAAATATTTCTCCAGCTCTAGTATTTCTACCTTGATATTTATCTAATTTTTTTACAGATGTAGGGTTACCTAATTTAGAAAGAGGAATAGTACCATCTAATATTTTTTCTTTAAAAACTTTAACTTGATCTAGAATATTGTCTTTTTGTTCTCCTTTTAAAACTTGTTCTAAAATATCATTAAAAAATTCTCCTAAAATAGGTGGAAAATTAGCTTTCATAAACTCTAAACCTTTAATATCTAAAGTTTCTTTTTCAATACCTTCTTGTTTAGTGATCCATTGTGCATAACGTCTAGTTGCTCTGAAGTAAGCTGATCTAATAACACACTCGGTTTTCATTTCTAACCTATGAGTTTTAACATTAAAAGCCTCACGTGCTAATCTATTGTAATCCTCATTTATTATATCTTGGTATTTTAATGCTACTTTTTCTAGTATATTATCTTTTTCTTTATCTTCAAGTTCTTCAAAATTAGGGTATAAATGAAGTAGTAAAGGTTCAGCATTAAAATAATTAGAATCTGTGTCTACATAGGCACAAAGATTAATATCTTTATCATCGCAAATGTACCATGGGGTATCTTGTAAATGTTTCATCTATATTCTTTTACGTCTTTAAAATCTGATCCTGAAATAATGTTAATATCATTTTTTAATTGGTTCCTAACTTCATTATATTTAAATATCATTCTTGATGATTTTCTAAATTCTTTATCACTTAAACCTTTAGCTCTTACTTTATTTTCAAGATCCCATAATATACGATTAACTTTAGCCAACTCCAAATATAATACTTTAATTTCTTTACCATTTTTTGTAAATAAATCTATAACACCTGGGTTTAATTTTAGAAATTCAGCTTCAACATTAGCTAGATTATCAGCATTTATCATATTTAGTTTTTTTATTTCTAAAATTGACATTCTATCTAGTAATTCTCCGTTTGAAATTTCTACTTTCATATTAAAATGTTCTTTCTCCTGGTAAAGGTGGTACTGTTACTGGTTTATTTCCTGCTGAATCTATATCAGTTCTTTCTGCAACTGTAACTCTAAATTTATTACCTTTAACTTTAAATTCTCCACCTTGTTTTAGCATTTTTTTAAAGAATTTTGTTTGGTTTTCATTCCATTCTTCACTTAATTTAATTATTTCTTCTTTAGTTGAAGGTTCTTTATTACCATTTAAATATATAGTTTGGTTTGCTCTGATAGATTGTTTTTTTAATGTCATATTTCTAGTTTTAGTTCATTACGTAATACTTTATTCATATGTCTATTAGCGCATAAAGCACTTTCTTGAATAATTCTATGTCCTGATAGTGTAATTGCTCTACTAATCATATATTTTGGTAAGCCATACCTAAATGTAGGTAAAGCCGTAGCTCCATATAAAGAATTAAGTAAAATTTTCATTGTATACTGCATTAAATAATAATGCTCACCTTTTACTTTATCACCTTCTTTATATGCTTTTTTCATTTTATTTTTATAAATAACCCTTTCATCAAACCAAATATTTAAAATGGTTGCTAATACTGATTCTTTATCTTGGGTAAAGAAACACCCGTTAGCAGAAACTGCTAGATTATTTTGCTCAATCATAGCTATCAATCTTCCAACCTTTACGTGTGTTTGTTTACCCTTTGAATTTTCAACTAATAATATTTCATCAGAATCTTTTTCTTTTAAGTCATTAAGACCTAAACGATTATCACGATCATCTGCAGGTATGATATGTCCCGCCAAAGTTTCTCTACCTATGTTAATAGACATAATTATACATGGATACAGCGATGTTAAATCTTCATCAAACATATATTTGTATAATCCTGCTTTAGGGCAAAATAAATAACCCCCAGCATATGTTGAGTTTATATCTTTTTTACCAGATGGTCTATATGGTGGAATTATATTTTGAGATAATAAATAAGCTGATATAGCTCCATCTTGGGTAACACTATTTGAATAAACTTCACTATAATTATGTTTACCTTTATGAGATATGTTTTTAGTTAAAGCAATATATTGGAGTTTTTCATCTAATAATTTTAGGATTTTAACATCCATAAAGTTATATTCAATAAACTTATGAATATCAGTTTCAAATAATCGATCTAAATTCCCTTCATATTCAATTTTATTTACCCCAGCATATTTTTCTCCAATAGCATCTAATTTATAACTTGGTTCATCCTTCCAACTATATTTTTTATGTAAACGAATATAATCTAAAGACTCAACACCAACAATATCTACAAATTGATCTCTTCTAGGCCAAGTTGATATCCATTTCCCATCTTTTGTTTTAAACCAAGATTTTTTTTCAGTAATAACTTTACCTATAGGGGATAAATAATTAGCAAATTCTTCTCCTAATACATTACAAATTCTATAATATAAATAAGGAATATCAAAATAATCACTATTATAACCAATTAATATATCAGGGTTAATATCCCTAAACATTTCAATAAATTTACCTAATAACTCTTTTTCAGTTTTAACTGGTATTATTTCTTTGTTTTTATTTTCTCCTGTTTTAGTGTGTGATAATTCTTGTTTTTTATCTAAAATTAATATAGCCCAATGGTCTTCTATTTTATCCCACCAAGCTATAGATGTAATAGGCATTGGAGCACTTTCAATATATTCTTTAGTTAATGCCCCTCCAATTTCACACTCAATATCAAAAAATAATTCTCTATGACCTGTAGAAGGTTCATCATTTACTCCATATTTTTCAATTAAGAATTTTTGGTGAGGTTTTATATCATGAAAATGTAAAGATTGATTTACAGAATCACCATAATTATAATTCTTTTCCCAGGAAGTTGTTTTAGTTAGTGTTTCGCCTTTTAAACCAACTAATTTACCATTAGGGTCTTCTTTATACGCAGCATTCCACCATTCAATTTCATCATATCCTCCTTCATCCCATAAGTGAATTTTATACTTATTGCCCTTTATTCTAGTAGCATAACACTTTTTATACATTTATATTATTGTTTCAACTTCATAAAATTTTTCTAATTCGTCATCACTAAAAAACTGATGCAAATCAGGTCTAAAGTAATTAATATTTTTCATTACTTTTTTGTCCCTAGTTCTATAGACAATATACCGTCCTTCCTCAAGTTTTTCAAAATGGCAGGCCTCACCTTGTTCCTTACTTCTCTGGCTGACGGTTTGTATGGCCTCTTCTTCAGTTTTACAAGCTTTTGACATATTACTTGCTTGTACTTCTTCATACGCGGGCCATATCTTATCCTTAAGGCCATGTAGCATAGTACCGTTCCCAATGGAAACATAAGCAATGTCGCACAAAGCGTCCAAAACTTCCACAATGTCGCCTCGTTCGCAAGCTTCTCTATATTCTTCAAGTTCTTCAAGGATGAAATCATATACAAATTTCCATTCTTTTTCTTCTGGGATTGTTGGTTCATAGTTATTAGGTTTGCCGAATGTGGCGTTAAATGTTTCTACCTCATTTACAAAAGGTACATAATCTTTTTCTGGAAATAGTGATAATTGGTTACTCATTTTATTTAAATTTTTTAGGCATTGTTAATCCACCAATATAATGGCTATCTGCTAAATGTTGATCTTCTAGTAAATAATCAGGTAAAGTCGTTGAATCTTCTCTTTCCCAAGGATAAACTAACCATTCTTGACCTACTTCTTTAGCATAAAAGTTAGGTTTAAATTTTGATGTTGGTTTATGATGTAAAACAGCATGATAAGCACCAGGTGCTTTATCTAAAGTGTGTCCTGTATCGTTAATATCATCTATAACTAAAGTATTCCTACTAGCAAGAAAAACAAGGGGTAAACCCAGTTCATGTGAAATCATTACTGCAGGGACTAAACCACCTCTAGGTAATCCCATTACTGAATCGATATTTGGGTATTCCATAAATACCTTTTTTGATAAAATTCTAATACACTCATGTATATCAGACCACTCAAGAAATATTTTAGATATTGTGTCCGCCATTGTTTATTTTTAAGCTATCAAAAAATTCTTTTCTAGCTAAGTTATCATTATCTTTAAATACACCTGATGCCTTTGTAGTTACCATTGCTGCACCTTGATGTTTAACTCCTCTACAACTAACACAATTATGTGTTCCAACTATAGTAACAATTACACCTTTATTGCCTTCAGTAATTTTATCTACAGCATTATGAATAGCTGATGTTAATTGTTCTTGTATTGCTCCTCTTCTACCAAATAATTCAACTATTCTATTTAGTTTTGATAAACCAATTACTCTACCTTCATCTCCAGCTATATATCCAATATGAACAACTCCCCCAATTGTTTGGTGATGATGAGAACACATTGATGTTAATGGAATATTTCTTTCAATAACAATACCATCATAACCATCTGATGGGAAAGATGTAATAGGAGACATTTCAGTATATCTACCTGCCCATAAATCATTAACATATGCTTTTGCTACTCTTTTAGGTGTATCAGCAGAATTTGGATCTTTTCTCCAATCACATTTTAATTCATCTAAAAACAGACCAAATTTATGGGCTGCTTTTTCTATCATGTCTAATTTTTGGGCATTATTAAGTGGAAATCCAGGTGCCACACCATTTGCAAATCCTTCTTGTACTACTTCTAATTCTTGGTGTAATTTTCTACGGTTGCTCATTTATATAACTTTTTAATTTATCTATTAATACTAATACATCATCTGGGTCCATTGTAATAGCACAGCATGTGTTTACATTTTCTTCTATATCATCTAATATACGAAGGGCTTCTTGCTTATCCAAATCTTAGACTGTAAATTCTAACCAAGTAGTTAAAATGTATTTATCATTAGATTCAGGCATATACCCTTTATGTATATAAGGCCAACTAGCAGGATGAATAATTAACTTTCCAGTTTCAGGTTTAACCTTAAAATAATCATCTGCTCCTTCTTCTTTAAATAAAAATCCAGTTTCTCCTCCTTTTTCAACTGTATTTAAGTAAAGAATAAAAACAAATAATCTTCTTGAAGTATGCATATCTTCTTTTTCTACATGCCATGCATTATAATGTCCTTCATTTTGATCATATTTTTGGATTTGTAAAAGAGGGTAAGAACATTTACCATTTACTAAAAAATGATGATCAAACATATCTCCATGAGGGTAGTTTTCTAAATACCCATCAGATAAAGTTTTATTAAAACCTTTCATAACCATACTAGATAAACTAGCATTACCTGTACCTGGAGTATGTAAAATTTCGTAATCTTTTGTTCTTTTTATTTTATGGTTTATACCTTGCCCACTCGCTCCTACTATAGTATTATCTAAATCATTTTCATAATCAAACTTACTAATTAGGGAGTTACATTCACTTTCTGTAAATGCGTTTGGAAAAATTCCTATTGTGTCTTTAAATTTCATATTTTATACTTCTCTTTTATCTTCAAATGCAATAATATGGGGTCTCCATGTCATTCTATAACCATTATCTCTAACCCAATCAAATAATACAGGATAGGATTTAAATAATGCTTCCCTACTATCTCCAGCAGGCATAAACCATACTTTTTCAGGTTTAACATCTAATATAGAAATACATTCCATAATTTCAGCTAAAGCTCCTTCATCTTTTCCATCCCATACAGGTTTAATATGGAAATCTGAATGGTAAGCAATTGATTGTTTTATCGATTCATAATTAAGTCTAAGCTTATTATGTCTATCAATCATTCTTTGGTCTGTAACAGCTCCTTGAGGCGTTGGTACCCCAAGTACAGGTACACTATTGGAGAACTTAGGACTAATAGAAAGCAAATTAATAGGATAGTCAGTTGGTAAGAAATGGCTTCCTTCAGTTTCAATAGTGATAAAAATGTTTTTTTCATGAGCAAAATGGGTTAATTCATTTACTAAAGCAGGATGCATAGTTGGAGAACCTCCAGTTAACATCATTTCTTTTATATGAGGGTTATCCTCATATGCTTTAATAATATCTTTAAAATTAAAATGTCCTTTTTCTGGGTGGATGCTCGTATACCAACTGTCACACCATCCTCCTTCTCCAAAATAACATCTATGTGTGCACCCTGTAGTTCTAATAACTACTGTAGGGTATCCTGCTCTTGATCCTTCTGATTGTACTGCTGTGTAAATTTCTACGATAGGTAAGTTTTTATCGTAATCTTCAATTCTTTTTAATTGTTTGTGCATATTGTTAATTTTTTTGAGTGGTTTTTCATTCACTATTATCATAACTACTCGCAGTAATAAGCTGCGTTTTTACCATGTTCCATGAATTTAACTTTTGTAACTTTAACTCTACCTTTAGTTTCAGTTTTAACAAATTCATTTAACTTATTATAAATATATTCAGCAAATTTTTCAGCACCAGTTGCTGGGATTATTCTTACTTGAGCTACATTAGCATCTCCCATTTGTTTAAATGCTGCTAAAAATGGATCATCTTCTGCTACTATTAGAGTATGATCAAACATATAATCCATCCAAGCTTTTGGAGACATATCATCTATTTTAGTTTTAGCTCTTTTCATTCCACCAAAATCCCAAACCCAATTTCTATGATCTAATTCTCCTTCAAAATATACTTTAAAAGAAATTCCATAACCGTGTACAAATCTACAGTGTGTATCTTCTGCTTTCCATTGACGAAATACAGTACTAAATCCGTCAAATACTTTACTTGATTGATGTTTACCCATTATACCAGTTTTTAATTTGTTCTAATGGTTGAGCACCTACTAATCTATCAAGCTCATCTCCATTACTATTTACTTTAACTAATGTTGGAACGTTTCTAATACCATATTTAGTTGATAATTCTTGATCATTATCAACATTTACTTTTTGATATGGCAAACCACTTCTTTCCATTACAGGTCCTAACATTTTACAAGGTCCGCACCAATCTGCTGAAAAATAATAAATTTTATTCATATTTAATTTTTAATTGTTATACTAATTCTTCTACTATACCTATTACTTCCGATAATATAAGAACCCCTACTGCAAACTCCAAGCTATATAACAAAAGTCCATAACCAATTAATCTTACTCCTGATTTGGCAAAACTAACAAGTTGGTGGGTTTTTTGATCTGGCATGTTTGCTAGATTATTTCTATCTTTTTCTATTCCATCTAAATTATCTATCATATTATTTAAAACTTTAATTTTTGTTGACTCGTCAGGTCTCGAACCTGAACTCTTCTGGACCAAAACCAGACGTGTTACCAATTACACCACGAGTCATTACTATTTAATAGCTTAACCCGTAATCACTTACTTTTGTAAATAACCATGCTTGACCTGGTCCTTTTACTGAATCAGGTTTCATAACAATCATTTGCATACCTTTTAAATAAAATAATAACCTATATTCATCATTTTCTTTTTGAACATAAATGTATTTTTTTTCTAGTGTAAAATTTCCTGTTGCTGTTTCTTTACCATTTTCATTAATTGACTGTCTTAAGAATGAATCACCATCTTCATTGTAATTCATATATAAAACAGTGCCATCCCAAGCTTGCCAGGTTCCGTAAATGTTTTCATTATCTGTTCCAAGTCCAATTCTTTGTTCTTGTGCCGTTGCAAAAAACATAAAGGTAAAGAATAATAATGCTGCTATAGCTAATTTGTCTAATAAATCTAATTTTTTCATAACTTATACTTCTGAGTGTTCTTTAAGTACTTTTAAAACAGACTGTTTAGCTACTTCGTAGTCAACAGGTCCCGTTTCATCTTCGTATTGAACAGGATCTTTCCTACCCAAATCAATAAATGCTTCAATACGCTCAACAGACGAAGCAGATTTATAATCACTATTCCCACTAGGAAAAGGCTTATAAGAAGTGTTAGTTCTAGAATAAACTTCATCGAATCCAATAGATAATCTTTCACATAATATTTGTCCATCTTTTAATATTCCTAATTTGTCCGTATCTAAATATGGTGTAAAATACCCTACCCTATCAGCTTCCCAATTACCTATTCTAAAAGCTGCATCATCTGCATCTCTAAATTCTTGTCTGCAATCAGGATAAACAGCATGATCACCTGCATGAATACCTAAAGCGATATCACAAGTTTCTTCTGTTTTATTAGCAATAGATAATGCTACTGCCTGTGTAATAGAGGCAAACATTTTATTCCTATTAGGTACAACTGTTTCTTTCATATTATCTTGCTCATAATGACCTTCTGGTACATCATCTCCACCTTGAACTAGTGCTGAATCTAGTAAATCTACTAATCCATCTAATTTAATTTGTCTATAATTTACTTTGTAACCATTTATAGCTAAATAATCAATTAATGATTGAGCTCTTTCTAGCTCTACTCTGTGTTTTTGACCGTAGTCAAAAGAGATACCTGTTACAGTATCATATTCATTGATAGCTCTTAACAATAGGGTGCTGCTATCCATTCCACCACTTAACGAAACTACTACGTGCTTTGCCATAATTTATTTTATTAATTTTTGCCAGGTATTTTGCGTATAGGCTAACGCTTTATTGATTCTACATTTTACGTATAGGACAACATACGAAAAAATTGTTGTTATTCCAAATCCTCCTACAAGAAGAGTCCAAAGATTTGGATGCCAATGTTCTCCGCAAAATCCAAGTGCATGCTTAATTATTTCTGCCATAGTTATCTATTTTATCATAATTATTAATTTCTCTAAAAACTGTCGTGTTATGTATAACACTTAGGTAATCTACTTTTTTAAACTCAATATCATAAAAATCATTCATATTAGCTTTTGGTTTTAATGTTAAACCATTTTCATTATATAACTTATCTTCTAATGCAGCCATTACTGGATTTGAGGTATCAATTGATTCTATCCTAGGATTATTATCATACCATCCAAATTCTTGAGGTATTGAACACCCTAATAAATGGAAATTAATATATTTTAGCTGGTCTAATTTTAATAAACCTTGTACAAATCTTACCCTACCTAATGCTTTTCCCATATCTTCATTACTATGTGGAAAAAAATCATTATACCAAGTAGCACCATAGGATACACATAATTTTTCGTAACCTAAACCTTGTAATAGACTAGCACATAAATATGCTTGATTTTTATTTTCACCTTGAATTACAGCGGTTAATTTTGTTTTTTTAGGGTATTTAAATTGTTTCCAATACTTAGCTTGAGCAGCTGTTTGAGCACAATTCATCCAAACATCTGGAACTATAAATTCATTTGGTTCTAATTCTGTAATCCAATGTAATAGTCTTTTACTATTATATGCTTTTCCTAATTCATGAAGTGAATTATCCATAATTACATATCTACCTTTATCTCTAGCACTAATAAAATATTGTTTATATTCCTCATCTTGGTCTAATAAATGAGGTAAACAATAGTCATAATCATTAAATTCAGATGATGCTGTTAAAAGACATCTAGGTACTTCGTGTGATATTTTAGGCATATTTTTTTGGGCGTCCTCTACGAGAGACTTTAATTTGTTCTTGGTATTTATCTTCAATAATATAATAAAGATCTATTATTTCTCCACTACATTTTAAACATTCTTCTACAACTTGTTCTTTTGTAATATTAAAATGTTTAACAAAATGTGTATATAAATTTTCTAATCTATCTGTTTCATCCTTTTCATAATCTTCCCACAATCTTTTTCTACGTGCTTTGAGAACTGCCCCCTTTTCATTATATTTTTGTATATCACCCTCAACTTCAATGGTTAATTCATTCAACATATGTTCACATAAATATGCTTGCCAACCATAACATGAAGAATCAAAATCACCATTGAATATTTTTTCACGAAAATCAGCTTTATAACCTAATGGTTTATTTTTAGCTTCATACCAACGCCACCATCTAAACCTATTATAATTTAATTGTTGATAGTTTTTTAGTTGTTTTTCTATAAACTTTTTTTTATGTGGAATGTCAAACATTAATAAAAAATCCAGATTGAAACATAAAACAATAATGACATCACTCCCATGAATACTACATTTCCTATAAATTCTAATGGGTTTTCTCTAAAGTATTTAATAAATTCTTTCATGACCTTTATTTTTAATTACCCGTGAATATACGACTTCTTATTCAGGTAGCCAAACTATCCACGAGAGTTTTCACGATAATCTAAAAAGAATCCAATAGCTACTATTAAATTCATTCCAATAGACGCTCCAATTTCTATTAAATCATGAAAGTTATGTATTGATAAATGAATATGTCCTACAACCCAAAAAGGTATTGCTAGGTTTTGGCTAATCCAAATTATAAGAAATTTAGTAAACTTTACCATCTTCATTGAAAAAAAACGTTTGGTGTAATCTACAATATTCAGGACCACTTCCAAAATATTGTACAGCAGCATGGAAATAATCAGCATCATAAATTATTGCTCTGTTATAAATGTTTGCTACGTAATCTAATTGTTCCCAACAGGTAAAATCTTGACCATCATTTTCAATTTCTTTAAACCTTGGCATATCAAGACTTCCATCACTAAGTAATGGTGGTTTTGTTAATCCTGTTCTCTTATGTTTATAAGTTGCTGTTCCTGATTCAGGTGGAGCATTAGGTGTTAAATATATTACACAAGCGTATGTTGTATAATTATCTGAATGTACCCAACATTTATCTAAAGCTGTACATAAGTTAAAACACCCATTATAATTTTCCATATCCATAAAATGTTTTTTATCGATTTTGGTATTTAATGAATGTTCAAAAGCCTTTAATACTGATATGTCTTTTACAGAATCTGTTCTTTTTCCAGGATGATTTCCTTTTTTATCGTACCACTCCATATTTAAAGCTTGATTTCTAACAAAGTCTGGGTCTGTATAAAAATCGTCTAATACTAATAAACTTGTCATAACTATTTTATAATTTGTCTTAATTTTTGAATTTCTGCTTCTATTTTAAGTCTTCTTTCTTCTTGACCAATATAATTACCTTGTTTTGTTTTAGGTAAACTATTAAGTTCTTCTTGTAAAGACTCTAATTTTTTATTTAATCTATATTCTTCATAATGCTCTCCATCATTACCATTTTGACCTATAATATTCATTCTTTTTTCAGCTTCATCTTCCCAATCGGTGTATTTTGCTTGGACTTCAAGACTAGCACTTTCAGCTTCTTCCCAATTATCATTTCTACCGAATAATTCTGTATTAATGTCTTCTTCCGTAATTTCTATTTTTTCTTCATATAAATTTTTTCTATATTTTTTTCTAGGATAAGCTTTGTCAAAAGCAAAATTAGCAGCTACAACTAAAGATATAGCTAAAGGATCAAATACAAAAATTATAATAAGTAATAATATATTAATGATTTTATCCATAGGATAACCGGTCAAACCCGATAGATACTGCAGGGGTCCTAATTCTCCAGCGACCTCGTTGTTATTATCAAGCTTCAGTACTTCTAACTGAAACTTTTGAAGACTATCTGATGCTATTTCTCTTTTTACTTGTACATCTTTACGATTCTCTTCTTCAACTTCGATACGTTTTGCAGCCATCCTAAGTTCGGTAGTAGAGATTGTTGTTCTAATGCCCCCAACCACCGAGGTGTCTCGTACTTGGATCGACGAAGCTCTGGCATTTGATAAAGTACTAATATTATTAGATATTCTTTTAATTTCGTCATTATACCTGTTAACATCATTTTCATAAAATTCTATTTTTTGTTGTATAAACCCTTTTTGATTTTCTACCATAGATAGTTTAGCATAGGTATCTTGGTAAGCAGCACTTAAAAATCCATAAATACCCATACTAGTAATTAATACTAGTACAGTAGTTGCTATAACTAAATAAGTTCTTAATGCTTTATTAATAGAATCCCAATACTGGTATAATAATGAAGCCGTAACTAATTTTGCAAATTCTAATGAACCTGCCATTATAATAACTTGAAATTGTGCTCCTGCAAATAATTTGCTTAACCCATAAACTGAATAGAATGCTGCCGATGCACTTACTGATAATGCAGAAAATGCAATAAGAAAAGGGAACATTCCTTTTTTAATATTTTGTAACATAGTTTGATTTTTATACTGTGTCGTAGTCAATATACGAAATTTCTACCTCGTCTCCACGCTCAAGTGCTTCAGCTATGGGAGAATAGATTCTTTTATAAGCATCTACTGAGGCCCCTATAAAACCACTTTTTGATTTAGTAACATTTTGTTGTTGTGTGTCTCCTACTAACAAACACCCAGAAGTATGTTCATCTGTATTACCAGTATGAATTAAAATGTACTCAAATCCAGGTACATCTTGTACATGGAGCATACCTTTATGCATAGAGCCATATTTAGCTGCGTATTTACTATGAAAACCACCTACTTTTCTTAATTTAATTTTATAGTTACCCTCAGGTATCCTAGTTTCATGTTTTACTTTTTCATTTCTATGTTCATCTTCTAAAGTATAACATAAAAATTTTCTTTCTGCTGTTGTATCAAATAATAATCCATTTGTACTATCTTTTTGTGAGCTTACTCTTAATACTTCTAGTTTCATTTTTTCATGTGTTTTGTTAAATTTGGATACATATCGTAAAATGCATTTGAAATCCATTTTTCTATTTTATTTATTACTTTTCGCATTTTCTATTTCTAATATTTTAACTGTTTTTTTCAATTCTTTAACTTCTTCTTGCAAGTATTCTATTCTTAAATCTTGTTTAGCATCATCAGGCAAGGCACCCATTTCACCTCTAGGCCATTTTACCCTAAATTCATGATTTAATTCAACATCATCTTGCATTCTAACTACGTCTAATTGTAGTTGAGCTATTTCACCTTGTAAGGTAAACCATACACCCGCAATTGAGACTACACCAACAACCATACCTATTAAGGCTTTAACATCTAAACTTACTTTAGATTCTTCATTTAGTTCTATTTTTTTTTCTTCCATTATTGATATAATTATAAATTCCCGCACCTTTCGGTACGGGAATAAATATTGAACACCCCCTTATTTTTTAACTATGTGATATAAAATGAAAGCGCCTACTAATCCTAGTAGTCCTTCCGCGTTAAGTGACCCTAAAATTTCCATGATATTACCTACCACAGATACTTCTGGCCAAAAAGGGATTCCTGCTCCATTGAATAGTACTTCTAGTACTACCCCTAAAGCGATTACAGACACACCTATGTGAGTCAGTTTGTCAGCCCAAGAGCCGACCTTGTTTAGAATTTCCATAAAATTGGGTTTTAAGTTAAACAAATGTAACTAGCAACTAATTGTCTTCGTTTTTTTTCTTACCGAAGATTTTGCCTACCTCAGCGATTCCGAATGAACCGAGGGTTATGATTACAAAGGAATTATAAATGTAATCTTGTATTTGAAGTTCTTTGCCATATACACCAGTAACAATATCTACTACTGCAAAAATGACCATTACCATAAAGGATAAAAATCCTACTACGTTTTTTTCGTTAATGTCGTTATTGTCTTTAAACAAATCTTTAAATGCCATACTTTTAGTTTTTAAAAATTAGTAAAACTATTAATGGAACCTTATTATGTTGTGATGATAAATATTAAAATCTATTAGAATTTTGAATTTCTTCAATTGCTTCATTTACTTCTTCCACACTTACAGGAAATTCTAGATCTAATCCTGCTTTAAATTTTACTAAATTATCTCGAGTTATTATAAACATGGTGGGAGCCATTCTAACTCTATATTTTTTCTTAGCTATTGGAGCTTTTGCAATGTCTACTCTATAATATTCTATATCATCTCTATCAGCTAATTCTTTCCAATTAGAGTAACAATTTATTTCATTAAATTTAGCCCAATATTCAACTACTATTACTTTATCATCGTCATCACCAAAGGCTGAATTGCCATTTATAATTTCTTCGTAATTTGAATCATCTAACCAATACTTTTCCGGAACTTCCTGTTGTCCTAAAAGGAGAGAGGGTATTGCTATTAATAATAATAGTAGTTTTTTCATAGTTATTACTTTTTAGACATCTCGTACATACGTTCTTCTAGCTTATCTAATTTATCTAGAATCATTTCAACGTCTTCTTGAGTGTCCATTATTGTCTGTCGAACCAACTCATCTTTTAAGTCATATTCTACCCTTTCAATAACTGGTTCAGGTTGGGTTGCAGCATAAGCTATGTCTGCTTGTAATGTGAACCACATACCTGCTATAGTAACAACAAATGCCACTATCATTCCTATTGTTTTTAAGTCTAAAGTTACTTTAGTATCCTCCCCTATTTGTTGTGCCATGTTTTTTTAATCTAATAAATATCCGTAAGGTGTTGATGTTACATCTTGCCCTATTGGAAAGTTTTCTAATCTCATTGATAATGTCATAGTTCTATTAATATAAGGGTTATAAAATTCACCCTCAGCAGTTAAACAAATTAATAAAGGGTCATAAAAATCCTCTTCAGAGGGTTCAATGATTTCTCCTACTATTACTTCGTTCCAAACTATATATTCATCGTTGCCAGGTATTTCTACTCCAGCATACTTGTTATTGGGATTTTCCCAAGTGTAAGTACCTACATCTAATAATAAACCATTATCTACTGCGTCTGAATCTAATAAGTACATTGCAAAGTGTTGTCTATCTGCTCTTGGTTCTCCATCATCTATTTGAAGATATAGGATAAATATTTTTCTTAGTTTACCATCAACCCATTGTGTTCCACCATATGAATTTACCAAAGAGTATCTTTCGTATGGGTCAAATGAATCACCATCTAATGCAATTTCAAATAATAGTTGTCTTTCTTCTACTACATCATCTTTAGAACAACTAAAGAAAAGTATAAGCGTTAAAAATAATATTAATTTTTTCATTTTTATTTAAATGTATAATTTAATCCAAATGTGGATTGGAATAATTTACTATCCCACATTTTGCTATATTCTCCTTCTATAAATACTCCTAAATTTTTATTAAGTTTCCAACCCATATTAATACCAGCTGAATAGTCATCCCATTGTTTATCTGCTAATAAATTATTATGTCCTCCTTTACCCCAACTTTCTCTTTGTAGGTAAGAAAAATCTACATTTCCTGAAATATATGAATGATATGGAAGAATATAATTTCCGTATGCGTGTAACCAAAAATTATTTTTATAATGGTAATAATCAAAACCTACAATAGGAGCAATTTCAGCAAAATCATCTAATTCATTCCATCTTTCTTGATTATATCTATTCATTAAATCAGTAAATACATTTTCTCTAAAATCAATGTCAGAATATGCTACTATTTCTCCAGCTTCATTCTTCCAAATCCAATCTTGACTTTCAGCTCCAGTATTAACATCTGTATAAGTTGTAAAGTGATCTGTATAACCATATTCAAATCCTAAAGTGTACCAAGGATTTGCTGGGTATTCAAATTCTTCTCCAGTGTCAGGGTTTGTGTATGATGTAGTTTCGTTTAACCATATTTCTATTGGGTTGTATCCATATGCTCTTTCATGTGTTCTATAAATAGCACCTGCTGATATTGAGAATTTTTTACCAATAGGTAACCTAGCTCTAACTTCACCTGAGACATATTCTAAATTAATTTTATCAACTTCTCTAGATTCTGCTTTTACTATATGGTATTTACCTGTGTGTTTAATAAATAACCTGTGATTTTGAAAATCTTCACCTCTCCATCTTTCATTTTCAAAGTGGATTTGATATTCTAGCCCTTTAAAGGCTGATGTTGGGGCTGAAAATGCTAATTGTTCTTCAGTACCATCATAAAAGTTTTTAGGTTTTCTTTCGTAGTTAAATCTTGCTAGTTTTCTAATACCAATCCCTATTCTATAATCAAAGGGATATTCAGGTGTATTATCTACAACTACAGGGATATCATATAGACCATCTCCATCTCCTGTTCTAACAAAGTATGTATTTTCTTTTGCTTCAATAGAATTTGAGATATCACCTGCTCCATATACGGTTCCATACTTTAAAAAGTCATCATAAAGGCCTTTAAAAAAGTTCCCTTCTTTTTTAAGGGGAGATTTTAAGATTTCTTGACTTTGTAAATCCGGGGTGAATAAAATAAACGCAACAATTAATATTATTATTCTCATATTATTAATGTTTTACTATTTGACAATAAATATGAGAAAAAAAAGTTAAAATGCACTAACCATCACAAGAAAGACAATCTGCCATACGACTCCCTAAATCTCCTTTAATTACTGAATCTGTTCTTAAATAGTATAGCGTTTTAACGCCTAATTTCCACGCTTCCATATGGACTTGGTTAATCCATTTGGGAGAATCGTTAGGATCAAAAGAAAGATTAAGTGATTGTGTTTGATCTATATATTTTTGACGTTCTGCTGCTTGTTTTATTAATTCTAATTGATTTGTTTCAGAAAATGTTAAAAATACATCTTTTTCTTCTGTAGATAGCACATTATCTGGTAAATTTAATACAGATCCACCTTCTTGTAACATCTGATCCCACCATTTATTTTTATTTTCACCTTTAGATTTAAGTAATGCTTCTAATACTTTATTTTTTCTAATAAAAGTACCTTTAGCTCCATTAAATGTATAAACATTTGCAGGTAAAGGTTCAATTCCCGCACTAATACCACCACAAATAACAGAATTTGATACTGTTGGTGCAACTGCTAATAAATGTGTATTTCTCATACCAGTTCCTCTACACCATAATGGTTCTCCATATTCTGCCGCTAAATCCATAGATGCAGCTTCAGATTCACTTCTAATTTTATTAAAAATATTTCTAGTATGTACAGTAGATGCTACTGAATTAAATGGTAGATTTTTCTGTTGTAAAAAAGTATGCCACCCCATTACACCTAAACCTAATGCTCTACCCTTAGATGCATGTTTATGTGTTCTTTTTAAACTTTCTTTACCATTTGATTTATCAATAAATTCTTGCATTACTCCATCTAAAAACCAAATTGCTGTTTTAATACAATCTGTATCTTTATATTCTTCCCATTTAGCTAAGTTAAGAGAGGATAAACAACAAATAAAACTGTGTTCTTCATCTGTAAATAATGTAATTTCAGAACAAATATTAGTCATAGTAACGTCTAAATTATTCATTCTGTAGGCAATAGGATTGTTTTTATTAACATTATCCTTATACATTATATAAGGTTCACCTGTTTCCATTCTTGATTTTAAAACTGTAGCCCATTTATTCATTGATTCAGCATCCCTAGCTTCTAATTTTCTCATAAATGAATCACCTACAACAACACATTGGTGTAAATTTAAACACTGTCTATTTGGATCGCCCTTCGGTCTACGAATTTGTAAAAATTCCTCAATATCCCCATGTTCAATATCTAAATTAACTGATGCTGCACCTCTTCTAACATTACCTTGATTAGTAGCAATAATTGATGAATCATATATTTTTGCCCATGGAACTACACCTTCACTTTTACCATTTCCTGCAATTCCTTCACCCCGTTGTCTAATACGAGATAACGAAATACCTACACCTCCACCGGATGCTGTTAATTTCATTAGTTCCGCGTTAGTTAAACCAATTCCACGTATTGAATCAGGTGTATCTATACCAAAACATGAAATTGGTAATCCTCTATCAGTACCCATATTTGATATAACTGGAGATGCTAATCCTATCCAACCATTCCAAATATATTTGAAAAATTTGTTAGCTAATTCTGGTTTTTTAAGTCTATTAGCTGATGCACTTGCTACTCTTTTATAAGCTGTTCTTACAGTTTCACCAGGTAATAAATAACCTTTAGAAATTGTTGCTAAAGAGATTTCATCCATCCACTCAGGATACTGTTTTCCAGCTTCCCATTGACTATAATCTACTTGTAATGCGTTGTTTTCCATATTATTCTACTTCACTTTCTGCTGTTACTCTTACATTTGAAATAGTATATTCTGCTCCATCTTTACATAAATCAGACCAACCACTACAATTAGGGTCACTATAATCATATAAATTATCAGGATTAGGTGAAAATCCTTGCCATAATGAAGCAACAACTTTATATCCTTTTTCCATGTCTTCTTTTAAACCATCTAAGCTTGTTAATTTACTTCCTGGACCTGCTTCATTGTTTACAAAATCATATACTACTATACTATTATTACCTTGAACATAAGTAGTTGTCATATTAGTATAATCAGAATTAAATTTAGTTACAACATCAAATGGTAATGAAGGATCTATTTTACTTGCATCTACAATACCAGTACCAGTTGTTCCAGTAAAGCAAGAAGTATCTCCTCCTAAAAATGCCCATTGATAGTTTTGAGTTTTATTTATGTGTATTGTTGCCTGAGTAGCTACATTTCCATTAGTTTCTAAAAAATCTATTTCATCACAACAGTTTGTACAACCATCACCAGAATCACAATATTCCGTTTCATTCATAACTAAGTAAAAAGTTCCATTAATAAACTTTTGACCTGCTAATTTTGAAATATCTACTGTTGCTGAAATTGAAGAAATATTTTTATACCCTTGAGCAGAACGAACTCTACCAGGATTAAAAAATACCTTATCTTCTCCAATTATAGGGGCACCTTGATCACATCCTTGATTTGCGTCAAGATTAAAAGTTGGGGTAAATACCTCATTGGTTGATTTTTCATTGTTACATCCTAATAATAATAGGGCTAAAATTAATAATTTAATTGTTTTCATTTTTATTGTTTTTAATTGTTAAAATAATGATCCAGCATCCCAATTTTGGACACCTTTACTATAATTTGTTACTCTATTTGCAAAGAAATCTGTATGTTGTTTTCCTCCTGAAAGGTTATCAAACCAACTCATTCTTTGTACTGCTTCTTTATCTATACCATTTACTATTGCTTCATATCCTAAATCACTCATTTTAGTGTTTACTCTATGTTTAATAAAAGATATTAAATCATATTTAGGACAACCTGGTAAGTCTCCCATTTCATATACTTTATCTATAAAATCTAATTCTAGCTTTAAAGATAAATGTGCTGCTTCTTCTATATCTGCCCTTAATTCAGGTGTATCAAACTCTGGGTGTTCTTGCATTAATGTTCTAAATAACCAACATCCAGCATTTGAATGTAATGATTCATCTCTAATACTCCATTCTACTATTTGGCCTACACCTTTAAGTTTATTATCTAATTTAAATGATAATAAAACAGCAAATGAAGAAAATAAATTAACTCCTTCGGTAAACGCAGAAAAAATTGCTAGTGATTTTGCTCTTTCATGCCAATTTGCTTCACCATTATGTGAATCTCTAACTTGTGTTAAAGTTTCAATTTTAGCCATTGTTGTTTCATCTTCTAAAAATTCAGCAAAATCATCTAAACCTAATTCTTCATTTAATAAAGAATAAGCTTCAGCATGAATTGTTTCAAAGGCTGCAAATGTAACAGCCATTTTAATTACTTCAGGTTTTCTAAACCATTTTGTAACTAATGTTGACCAATAATCATTTACTACAGTTTCAGTTTGGGCAAACCCTTTTAAAATAGAACCAATAATATTTTTTTCGGTTTTAGTTAAAATTTGTTTCCAATCATTAACATCACTCATCATTGGTACTTCTGTATGTAGCCAATGTGCTTGTTGTTGTTTCATCCAATAATCATGTGCTTCTGGATATTCAAAGGGTTTATAAACGATACGTTCTTGCAATAATGATGTTTTTGCCATTGTTTTTAATTATTATGTTATTTTGAAATTGTGAAAAAATTAGGGTCGTAAGCTTTTTTTAATGCTGCTTTATCATACTTGTCTACATCTGTATCAAACTTATTTGTTTTAACAGTTGGTGTAAAGTTTTCTTCTTCCTCTAAATCTGTATTGTAATTATGTACTTCAAAATGACCTGTAGCTGTGTCAGCTTTAACTGCAAATGTAAGACCATCTATACCATACCTATTTTTCATAATATGAAATCTACCTGTGTTTTTTACTTTATCTTCTTTTTTTCTTGATAAAGACATTGCAAAATCAGATATCATTAACTTGTCATAAGAACCTGCTGCTTTATCTCCTTCTATAATGTCATCGTTAGCACCAGCCCTATTTACTTGAGAAACTGACCAAATAGGTATGTCTAATTCCCGTGCTAATCCTTTCGTACTTGTATAAATATCATCAATTTCGTCCTTACGCTCCCTACTTTTACGTCTTGATGAAAGAAGATCAACATAATCAATAATTACTAAATCTGCTTTGATCCCCATACCTTCTACTTTTTTAATATGTGACTCAATTGTGGACATAGTTGCGCGCCCTGTTGGGTATTCTTTAATTATTAATTGACCTGGTAATTGAGGTATTACATCTTCAGCTAATGCTCTTAATTTAATGGTTTCATTAACAGGAGTTTTAGTAAAGAAAGCATCATATCTTTTTCCAACATAAGCTTCTCCTAATTCTAAAGTATAATGAAGGACATTATAACCTGCTCTTACAGCATAACCACCTAAAGCAACTAATGACCACGATTTACCACCTCCTGGACTACCAAATATAAGACCAAAATCTCCGTTTCCCAGTCCACCTTGTAAAATGTCATTAATCTTAGGCCAAGGTGTTTCAATAGTTGTTCTTGTATCTTCTCTGTACCTTTCTTCAATATCCTTAATATATTCATGTCCTACGTTTTTATCTTGACCTGCTTTTAAAGCACCCTCAACTAAATACCTAATACCTTCAAAATCCCCAGCTTTTAACATATCAACTGAGGACATTAAGGCCTTCTTCAATTGTTGGTTTCTACAAAAATTAGTAAATTCTTCTTGGACATACTTTAAATCATCGTCAGAACTAACATATGCTGTTTTTAATTGTTCTTTAATTGCAATTTGTAATACTTCATTATCTACTTTTTGTAATTCAACCTTTAATACTTCTAATGTAGGTACATGGTGATACTTATCGTAATAATTTAATATCTCTTTTATAGCCCATCTATGTGCACTATTTTCAAAATATTCTTCACTAATAATATCGTGTATATTAGTTAAAAAATCTTTATGGGTAAGAAGTGATGATATGACTTTTATTTGGAAATCATGCCCATATTGATTTAATGTATGTAATGTCATAACCTTTTACTATTTTATTGTTTATAAATTGGAAATTGAGTGAAAATATCATTTAACCAAACATCAACATTTCTAATCATTCCTCCTAATTTATCTTCATTATACAACTGTATAAATAATTCAGCATTAAATTCAGGTAAATCTTCAGTAATTAAATTATCAATGTGTTCTTTACCTCTATCATCTATCATTGGAACACTTAAATCCATAACTTTATAATTAGTTTCAATTCTACTTTGATCCTGAACTATGCGTGAATATACAACATGCTCTTTAAATTTCCTAGTAGAAATTTCAAAAATATCATCTAATGTTAATTCTTTAGTTTTTAATTCAGGGAATTTTTTAAATATTCCCTTAGCTCCTAATCCCTTAAAACCTTGAATATTATCTGAATTATCACCTAATAATGTTTTATGTAGAATAAAATTTGATGGTAATAAACCAAATTTTTCTTCAACTACCTTTGGAGTATAATATTCTTTTTCCATTGGTCTATATACAATAATTTTATCAGTTACTAATTGTAAAAAATCTTTATCACTAGATACTATAAAACAAGTTGAATCATGTTTTTCTACTAATTTTTTAGATAACACGGCTATAATGTCATCAGCTTCAACCTTATCGAGTATAGTGGTTTTAACAGGTAATAGCTTTAAATATTGAATTATACGTACTATTTGGTCGATTTTTGAATCATGTTCTTCTTCAATATTATCAAATGCTTCCCAATTTGTAATTCGTTGTAAATTTCTTTGAGATTTGTATTCGGAGAGCAAGTTCTTACGGTTTACCGTTGAACCTGCTCCGTCGAATACTACATAAACAGATGTAGGTTGTGTTTGTCTAATCATTGCACCTAAAGAGCGAAAGAATCCACCCAACCCACCAATGTGGACTCCATCAGGATTTACCATATTCATCATCGCAAAGTTTCTAAAAAATAGATTTAAACCATCTAAAATTAATACTTTATCATGTCTATTCGGAGTAGTTTCCTCCCCTTGCTCTTGGACTTCATCCAAAAGTTTAAATAACTCTTTATGTTTCATGTTTTAGTTTATAAGTCCTGTGAGTCAAAAAGCACAGGTGTTACATCTTGTTCGTCCTCTACAATCTTAAATGTTCCTCCTCCTAAGATTTTAGACCATTCATCAGCATGCTCTTTTTTATAAGCATTTTTATCTTTGTCTGTATCTTGTATAAAACCATGGTTTGTCATAACAATTTTACCTCTTGATTGCATACCATTAACGTGGTTTTTATCAATTTGTAAATTTGTTCTTTTACCCCATTCTACTTGCATACCACCTTTAATTGCTTTAATTTTAGATGTTCCAGCATTTGATATGTTTCCAAATGTAACTACAAATGTAGCATCATACCACATTGCCATTCCACCTTTGTTCATCATTTTTGGCTGACCCATAGGGGATTCAGCTTTTGCTGTCCAAACTTTATTAACTGCAATTAATGTATTAGTATATGGTGATGATTCTTTACGAGACATTACAATACTCTGATTAACTGTATTACCAAACTGTGTTGACATTGCTCCTGCATTCCATTCATTGTTGTTTTTCAGTTTTTCAACTGACATTGCACAAGGAATAGAACCAATAGAATCCCAGAAAAATGTTAGATCATAAGGTAAATTACCTTTTTTCTGTTCATTCTGTAAATCCATTATAAATGCTGCTACGTCTTCAATAGTATGTAAAGTTTCTCTATCGACATAAATAAAGTTTCCTTCATAATCAATAACATTACCTTCATCATCCTTAATAAGTTTAACTTTTAAACCCATTTGAGCTGCATGTTCCCAATTCCACTTCATCTCAGTAATAATAAATACAGGAAGTTGTCCCATATTTTGTGCTGAAACTGCTGCTTCTAATAGTGCTGTAGTTTTACCTGTGTCAGAATGTCCTCTAAGTAATGAAATATGTCCCATTGGTATACCAGGTACTCCTGCTATTGCTTGAAAAGCAGGTGATAATGGTATCCACTGTTGTTCCTTAAATTTAACGTTTTTATCTAAACCTTTAGATGATTTAAACTTATTAAGGTCAAATTTACTCTTAATCTCGGCAGACACTGCTGCCGAGAGAGACTTTGATGCTTTTTTTGCCATACTTAGAAAGGTAAATCATCAGTTTTACCATCTTTATCATCAAATAATGAGTCAAATTGGTCGGTTTTTGATTTCTTTACGTTCGAAGTATCTATACTAAAATTAGATTTAGGTGATTCAGCAGGTGCAGGACCTGTTGGTTCTGAAACATCACCTTCTCCTTCTTCTGGAGCTAACCATTTTTCTAACGCTGATTTCATTTCATCAAATGTGAATTTTTTAAATTCAGCTTTAGGTTCAGGTTGAGTATTTGACCAAGTTTCTACTTGAGCAGCATCATCACTAAGTTGTGTTTGTTTTAATCTAACTCTAACTGATGATTTATTATACTGTGTACCTGTAGCTTCTGGTCCTACTGTTTCAATTGTAAGATCTCTACCTGAAACAATATCAGTATAATCTCCAATTTCTTCATCTACCGCTAATGAAAGTAATTCTTCATAAATTAACTTTCCAAATTGCCATAATCTAACACCTTTATCTTCTTCACCTCTAACTATTACAGGTGCAAAGATTCTAGTTTTAGCATCTAACTTTTTAGCTAATAAATAATTTTCCTTACTATATTCTTCTCTAAGTTTTTTAGCGAATAAAGCAATTGGGTCTTTTTCACCCCAAGTTTCAGGTGATAGCATCACCTTATTTGTAATACCATAATAGAATTTTAATTCTGTAAATGGGTTATCAGCATTATACGCAGATGGTACAATTCTGATTTGTTGTTTTCCTACAGTTGGTCTCCAAAATGTTAAAGAATAATCCCTCTTTTGTCCTCCTGTGGGTGATTTTTGTTGGAGTGTATCCAACTTCTGTTTAAGTTTACTTAAATCCATAATATAACTATTTTTATAACTGTTAATGTAACCACAATATACGACCTATAATTTGGGAATCCAAACTATAGTTCAATTATTTTGTGTATTTTTGTATTCAATTGATTGAGTTCATTGTGCTGGGTAAGTAAGACACAATTTCTGTAGTGTTGCCAATCTACTTGGTATTTAGTATCTACTACACCTCCATTTAGCTTTTTAATAAGCTCATTAAGGGCATTAATAGTATACAAAGTATTGGACTCTTTTTTCCTATGTACTAAGATTGTATTATCTGGTATGTCGTGTACATTTCCTTGATCTACATTGTAAGTAACAACGTATTCATCTTTTCCTACAATTTCTAAAACAAACATTTTGTTGTAGATAATAGTATATTTAGAAGTTAACTTGTCTATAAGACCATCTAAATTTTCTAAGTTAGTAAATGTACAGAATAATTTATTATTCAAATCTCCTATATTATAGATATCTTTAACGACATCGTAATTCGCATTATACGTATTTGGCTCTTTATCTAAAATCGTAATCATAACCTTGTTTTGTTTTAATATTTAATTTATACGTAGAAAATACCATTTTGATATCGTCCATAACCTGCTCCTCTTCTTTATCCCAATCAAATAAGAATGAATCGTATGTATATAATACTAATTTAGTTTTCTTATTCTTTAATATTTTTATTATGTCCCACAATATACGAACGTTCATTGACGTCTCCAAATTTTGTAACAAATAATTGAATAGTTTTTGCGGATTCATGTCCTCAAGTACATCCCTTTTGTATACAAAGTTTGATATCGGGCACGTTATCTTACCTTTTTGTTTAAATTCATACCAGAGATCTTTTACGTATATATCAATTTTCTTAAAAAATTCGATATGCCTATATTGATCAAATACTCCTCCATATAGTTGTTTAAATGTTAATTCTTTTGATTTAGCATAGCTTACTCCATAGAGTTGTTGTAAATGACTATGAATATCAACAGTGGGGAAAGTATAATCAACGAGGCGACAAGACAAGCTAGGGTGAAAACTGCTAATGTCAATTTCGTAAAGATAATCATTACTCGGAATAAAAGACTTTCTACATCCGTTGTCTTTGTTAAGTGCGGCATAATTTACATTTTTAAATTTATTAGATGGTCTAGTAGTTGTTGTTTTTAAGTTGAACTGAGTGTAGACGCGTTTATCATTAGTGGGATAGAAATGTTCTTTGAAGGTTTCATTGTGTATTTGTATTCCACTTCTCTCGATGTAGTTGAACACCAAGGATACTCTATTGTTAAAGAATTCATTATATTTTGTTTTTTCTTGATTAATATTTGTTTTTAAGTCATTAAAAATTTGTTCGCACAATTCATAATGTTTGACAACTGGTATAATTAGGTTAACATCTGGTTCATCGCCATATTTCCTATACATTATTTCGTGTACCTTAGTTGTTGGTCGTATATACGTAGTAGGTGGTATATTTATGTCATAAAGAGCTTTGTTTGGAAAATAATGTAACATTTCCTTTTTATCGCGACAATACAATACATCAAACTTGGATATTAATGCGTCAATACGCGTATTTAATACATTTAAACATTCACTATGCATAATGCATATAATAAACCCTTTACTCGCGTTAATTGGGCGAATGTATATTAATGAAATTTTATTAAGAGTTGGATGAGTGTTATTATTATACGGAATAACCTCTATAAAAGCCTCTTTATAACCACTATTTATTAAAACATTTAACTGCTCCTCGTCTTCTACAAGCCAGTACATATAACCTTATTTTAAACCCAATATACGAAATTACTTAGTAACCTCCACTATATCCTCCACTTCCTTCTACACTTCCTGTTGGAGCAGTAGATGTAGCTCGGAATTCTTCTATAGGAATTAAATAATCATGTGGAGATTTTACATGCTTAGCCCCAACCATTGGTCCTTTGCTTGGGTGAATATGATATAATCCAACATAATTTTCTCCTGTTCTTTTATTTTTAAATTCAGTACCATCTGTTATTAGATTCTCTACTATATTGCTTCTATAATATTGATTAAATTTTCCTTTAAAATAGGAAACAAAACCAAAAGCACTATTTTGAAACTCTTGTAAAGTAGCTAAATTAAAATTAATATCACCCACATCTTTTGAAGATTTACCTGTTAGCATCCAAGATATTAATAAAGGTTGATAAGATTTCCATTGTACTGATTCATCTCTATTACTAAAAAGATTATATTGTTTTTGGTCTACTTCTATAATATAATTTTCATTTGGTTTTCTTAAAAAATACCTCATAAATTCCCCTATTTTATAATCATTTATTGTAGGTTGAGGAATACTTGGAACAGGACCTACAGGACTTTCTCTATTTATATCATATCCTTTAGAATAATAATATGCATCATCTATAATATAATAAGATTCTGGTTTAGTTTCTGCTGCTATTTCAGATTGTGTTTGTGTTGATGTTCCAGGAGATAATACTTCTAATAAATAATTTTGTCCTGCTTGATAATTTTTTCCAGTATAAAACCTATTATCTGATGTTTTAAAATAGAAACCATTATATGGTTCTTTTGTATCTGCTAATACGAATTCACCTATTTCAGTTTTTAAATTTTCTATTATTTGAGTTTTTGGAAAATACATATTTTTAACTTAATTGGGATATTACATCTCCTTTTGCTTCTTGCTCAGCAGCATTAATTGCATCTCTTGTTCTTTGGCTTTGTCTACTATTAACTACAGGGATAGTTATAGTTCCTGTTCCCGCTGCTATTTTACCTTGTCCATCATTATAATTAATAAAAACTGTTACTGTTTGTCCAGGTCGAGGGTTTTGAGGGTCTTTAGTTACTGTAGCAAACTGTTGTTGATAATTAAATGAAGAAGTTGTTGAAGATTCTGTTAATTTTGTTCCTTTAGTTTCCCATGATGCTACATTCTTACCTGCATTATCTGCTTGTGCATTTTTATATGCTGTGTCTATATTAAATCGTGTATAAAAGTGAATTGAATCTACATAATTGGCAAAATCTCCACCCCATTCAAATCCTACAGATTTTGCTAAATCAACAATACCAGATGTTCGCCATATGTCTCTTTCTGCTTTTTTAAACATTCTACCATTAGGATCTTGAATATTCATATCTATAGCACCATAATAATTATGTTTAGACCTACCTGGGGCTGCATTTGCTCCTTGACTTTGTAATTGTGCTGATTTAGCAAATGTTCTTCCAATTGCATTTACATAAGCAGTATAACCAGGATATTTTTCATTTAAAGCATTAAATAATTTTCTATATTCAGATTGAAGGTTATCATTTACTTGTGATACTATATAATCAATAGAAACATTTCCACCACTTCCTCCTCTTCTATTATCTACAATTTTAAATGCTTGATCTGAAGGGATAGCCCCTGTAACTTCATATTTTTGAAATGTCCCTTCATTAATGTAATCCTTTTTTATAGCTTCACCTAAAGGAAATGTTTCAACAGGAGATGTAGCTAAAGTATTAAGTTGTGTTTCCCAGGTATTATCAGATATTTTATGGTTTACTTTTGTTATTACAAATTTAAGGGCTTTATCATATTGTTTTGGTAAAAAATCTTGTCTAATCGGTAAGCTATTATAAATAAGCATACCAGCCATTCCATCTAAAGTTAAAGATAAATCTACAGGAATAAAACCAATTTTACCTGAAGGTTTTGAGTATAATCTCATTAATCTATTTGTTTCAGTTTTCATATAAGCTTTAAATGCTGCTTTACCTTGGCTTATAAATTCATCTTCTATTTTTGTATACAAAGCTTGAAGCTTTGAATATCTTTTAATAGAACTATTAGTAGCTTTTAATTTTCTTTCTAATGCAACTACTCCCCCAAATGCTCTAACTAAATATAATTCATAATTAGAACTATATAAAGCCTCAAAATCATCTTGTGAAAATTTTGCATTTGCTTCTGCTTCAGCAGCTGCTTTTTGTAGGTTTTTTCCTTTTTCAAACCATTCTTCTTTTTCTAAATTCCTATATGTTTCACCTAAATAGTTTACATCTTTAGCTTTTCCATCTTCTACTAATTCTGCTGCTGCTGCTGCGGTTGCATATGCAAGTCTTTTTGTAACATTTGCTTCATAAGCTTCACTTACTTCTCTTGATACATAACTAGCAGCTTTTTTTACTGTTTTCCATGGGGATGATATAGCTCCCCAAGCTGCTGATCCCCAACTTTGACCCTTATTTCTAAATTTTGGAGGGGTAAATGTGTTTTCAGCATCAAATTCTAATGCTGCTGCAGCAGCTACTGCTGCTACATTTAATGCTTCTCGTGCATCACTAATATCTTCAGAATTTTCCCAAGCTTCCTGTAATTTTTCAAAATCTGTTTTATCATTTGATCCCCTTGCATCTGTTATTTGGGCTGCAAATCTATCTATTAATCCTTGATTCCATTTAGAAAATGCAGTTCCATCTTCATTATTAGTTTTACTAGTTCCTCCTGTAGCTCCAATTGATATTTGAGTAGCATACTTAGGTGTAATTTTAGAATTAAATTTAATGTCAGTTACAAAATTAGATGTGTTGTTATTTACATCATACCCAAATACTTCTAATGGTATAGAATTATCATATGGAATTAATCCTGGAATTGGATTTTGGTCTATAATAGTAACTATGTAATCATCCTTTAAAACTGGTTCTAAATTACAAACATTTCCTAAAGCACTATTAATATCACTACATAATGTTTCTAAAAACTTAAATAATTGTACTTTACCTTCACCATCTTTTTTACTTAATAATTTAGCTATATGTTCATAATTTACATAAATATTCATTATTCTCCCAAATAATATATCTCCATTTTGTGTTATACATTCTTTTAAAGGTTCTAAATATTGAGGTGTATTTATAGTAGTTTCTGAATCTGATGTTGCAAAAAACATAGGTTTTATTAAACAAACTTTAGGATCTAAAGATATCACATTTGGAAAAACACTAAAACAGTTATAATCTGCAGAATCAAATTCTAAACATTTTCTACTTTTTCCTGATTGTGAATTAATAGTCTGTATTGAATTTTGTTGTATGTAGGTCATTAATTGACCTAAAGTCATAAAATAATTATATTTTGATTTATCAACTTTTTTATAGTTATTATATCCACTTCCTCCTAATGCAGCTCTTGCTCCTTCTAATGAATAAAAATTTCTTTGTTCATCTGTTTCATTTAAATTAAAATTTTTATCTCTAACATCAGCATATAATT
>Ga0206130_10000774_pt1 | contig 50458 bp, 42 predicted proteins | sample Helgoland_Spring_9_FD_148637 | JGI IMG/M metagenome (GOLD analysis project Ga0206130, IMG submission 148637) | Pelagic subsurface seawater microbial communities from Kabeltonne, Helgoland, North Sea - Helgoland_Spring_Bloom_20160512_1 | ecosystem: Environmental > Aquatic > Marine > Epipelagic ...
TTAAAAGGATCTCCTTCAACAAAATCAAATTGCAATCTTATTACTTCGTCCAAAGTTGTGGAATTACCCTCAACTTCAATTCTTTCGACAAAAACTTTTCGTGTTTCATTTATCTGAATTTCAACATTCATCGTTAAATTTTCATCATTACGGGAAACTACAGGAACAGGCTCAAAAAAGTTAAAGCCATTTTTTGCTAAATAAATATCGATTTCGTCAATAAGTTTAGTAACACGCCTTCTGTCATATTTACTTCCATTTTTTATTCTATTTATTTTATCAAGAGATTTTTCATCAATATTTAATTTAGATGTATCAAATTTAATTTCACTAAAAATGTATTTTTGACCTTCTTTAATATTATAATTAATTAAAAATGCATCTTTTTCTCTTGTTAACTCAACAGATGATTGAACTTCAAAATCTATAAAACCTTTGTTGATATAAAAATTCCGTAAAAGATCAATATCGTAATCTAGTTTATCTTTTACAAAAGTATCAGATTTGATAAAACGTCTGAATATTCCCGCTTGTTTTGTAGCTATAACACCTTTTAATCTCAAATCAGAAAAAACCCGGTTTCCAGTAAAAGTAATTTTTTCCACTTCAGTTATTCGACCTTCAGTAATCTCAAAAACTAAATCTACGCGATTATCCGATAACTCAATCACTTTTGGTGTAACAATTGCAGATATACGTCCAGTATCAGCATATGCAGTAGCAATCTTGTCAGTATCTTTTTCTACTTGAGAAATTAAAAGAGTTTGTCTTTGTTTTGACCTGATTAATTCATTTAAATTAATATCACTTAATGTATTATTTCCTTCAAAACTGATTGAATTTATGGTTGGATTTTCAATAACATTTATATTCAAAATATTATTAAATATTGAGATATCAACAGTCTTAAAATATGACGATTTTTTTATGCTTTGCAAAGCAGAGTTCAATTGAGTTGGGCTATAAGCACTTCCAACCTGAACCTTGGAAAGACTTACAATTGTATCTGAAGAAATTCTTTTATTTCCATCTACATTTATTGAAGATACTAAAGTTTCTTGAGTATGTGCTTTATTTGGCAAGATTGAGAATGATAACAATAAGATAACAATAAATAAAATAACATTTAAATTTTGAAAAATATTATTTCTTCGTAATCTAAAAAACACAGCCATTGCTCGAATCCTACAAAATTTATTTTATTTTAAATTATATACATTAAAATATAAAGAACGATTATTTTTAAAACATATACATATTTTTTTAATTCCAAAATAATAATACACGTGAAATATCATTAACTGAAACAAAAAACATTAAAGTTATTAATAATGAAATTGCCAGTATGGCTGTATAATTAAGGTACTTAGGGTTAGGTTTTCTTTTCGTGATACCTTCGTAAGCAAACATCATCAGATGCCCTCCGTCCAAAATAGGAATAGGTAAAAGATTTAAAAATCCAATAGAAGTAGAAATTATTGCAATAAGTGGTATAAAATATGAAATATCAGATTTAGCAATATCACTTGAAACATGTGCAATACCTACTGGGCCTTGAAGGTTTTCAAAACCTACTTCTCCAGTAATAATTTTTGATATTTGCTTTATAGATTGAATTATAACCAAATATGTTTTCTGTATGCCAATTTTAAGTGCTTCAAAAAGCGATACAGCCTCAATAGATGGTGATATTGCCAGAGATGATGATACACCAATTGATACCTTTTGTTCTAAATCCCCGTTTGCATTTTGAAATTCTCTAAGCATAGGTGTAATGGATAAGCTTATTATTTCTCCACCCCTTAAAACATTTATATTTTGCTTTTTGGAATTCGAAGCAATGATTAATTTCTGCAATTGTTTAAATGAAGTAATTGAAACATTATTAAAGCTAGTAATTAAATCTCCAGACTTTAAACCTGCACTACTCGCTGGTGATACCGGCATAACTGAGCCAACAATTGCAACAGATGGAAAAGGTCCAATTGAATTTATTTGTTTACCCTTGCGCTCTAGCACATATTTTGTGAATTGCTCGCTATTATCTTCGGACATGAAAGAATAGATATCCGAAAAATTTGATATTTTTCTATCATTTATTGAGATAATAATATCATCTTTTTTAATATCATATCCATTACTAAATGCTGTATGCATATTTCCTATAATTGGTTCATTTGAGGGTTTCCCATGCCACAAAAGTAATGAAGTAAAAATGAAGAAAGATAATAAAAAGTTTGCAATTGGGCCTGCTAGAACAGTCAATGTCTTAGACTTTAAACTAGCATTATTAAACGAGTTATTTTTTTCTATTGGCTCAGATTTAAAACTCGATACATTAGCATCACCCAAAAATTTAACATATCCACCCAGTGGTATTGCTGCTATTTGCCATAAAGTTCCACGTTTATCTTGCCATGAATAAATTTTGGGACCCATTCCAACTGAAAAAACTTCAGCATGGATACCACAAAATCTCCCGATTATATAATGTCCATATTCATGAACAAATACTACAATAGTTATAATTATTAAAAATGGCAAAACAGAAACCAATGGACCACCAATTACTGGTATGGATCCGATAAAATCAATCATGTGTTAAACTTTCGAATGCTTTATAAACAACATTACGTGTATGCTGATCCTGACAAATTACTTGTTCAATATTTGAATAATGATCAGTTTTATTATTTTTATATTCAACAAGTGCAATTTCGACAAATTTAAACATATCTAAAAACTTTATCTTACCTTCTATAAATAAATCGAGAGTTTGTTCTTTAGCAGCATTAAAAGCTGTCCCCGCTAAACCACCAAGCTCAATGGCATCAATTGCAAGATTTATTGCCGGAAATTTGTTATGGTCTATTTCTATAAAATTCAATCGCTTTAATTTAACAAAGTCTAATCGCTCAATAGCTAATTTTTCTCTATTTGGATAGTTAATTGCAAAACCAATAGCACCAGCCATATCAGCAGGCCCTAATTGAGCTATGATTGCTCCATCAATAAATCCGACCATGGAGTGAATGATTGATTCAGGGTGAACCAAGACTTCTATTTTTCCAGCTGAAATATCAAATAATTCATATGTTTCAATGAGTTCCATTGCTTTATTAAACATAGATGCACTATCTATAGATATTCTCTTTCCCATATTCCAATTTGGATGATTTGCTGCTTGTTCTGGAGTTACATCCAATAAATCACTTAGATTAGTATTCAAGAATGGCCCACCAGAACCTGTTAATATTATTCGGTCAACAGTATTAATATTCTCACCACTTAAACATTGAAAAATAGCCGAGTGCTCACTATCAACAGGTATTAAAGTTGTATTATTATCAATACAAATTTGCTTTAAAAGTGACCCTGCACAAACTAAACTTTCTTTATTTGCTAAGGCTAATATCTTTGAACATTTAGCAGAAACTATACTACATTCTACGCCTGCAAAACCTACTATTGCTTGTAATGCAACAGCTACAGGAATTGAAGCTGCTTGAAGTAATGCTTCTTTGCCCCCAGAAATAATAAATTCATAATCTTTTAGTAAATCAATTAGATCGGGTAATAATTTGTGATCTGCAATAACAACATATTTTGGTTTTAATAATATTGCTTGCTCGGCAAGCTTTGTTATATTCTTGCCACCAGTTAGAGCCACTACGTTAAAGTCATCTTTTTGGTTAAGTATAAGTTTTACCGCATTAGATCCAATTGAACCTGTTGATCCAAATATCGAAATATCTTTCATCAAAATATCCAATTATAAATATCTAAAATATAAATAACGCAAATCGCAAAAAACGCTCCAATCATACCATCAAATCTATCTAAAAATCCACCATGCCCTGGTATGAGCTTGCTACTATCTTTCACTTTAGCACTCCGTTTTATTGAACTCTCAAAAAGGTCACCAAACTGAGAGAAAATTGCAATAAAAACAGAAAAATATAAAAAAGAATATTCAATATTAGCCGAAAAAAATATGAAAACGTAGGTTGTACTAAGAGCTAATATCCAACCGCCTATAATGCCAGACCATGTTTTTTTGGGGCTAATTACTGGCCATAATTTTGGGCCACCGACATATCGACCTACAAAATAGCCACCAATATCGGAAGATATTACACAGCATATAACCCAAATAGTTTCAATTAAACCGATATCTGATCTTAAATGTGATAAACTTACCAAACTTAATAAGATTACTATGAGATAAATAGCTCTTTTATTAAAGTCTTCATGTTTGATAATAATTTTATAATAAAACAAAAATATAAATAAAAAAATTAAAGATAATATTGGTAAAAACCAGATGTATGTTGCAAAAGAAAAAGCAAATAATGATGCATTTAATATTTTTAGTTTATTTTTATTATCATCAAATCCTAGTATCTCCCATGCCAAAATTGCAGCAAGTAATAAAAGACTAATTTCAAATAATATACCACCCAACACGAGTAATAATGTGCTCAAAACAATCATAATGATGCTTGAAAGTACTCGAAGATATAATTCTGAGTTTTGGAATTTGTTGTGCATTATTTTAAAACAGCGCCAAATCTACGTTCACGGTTCTTAAAGTCATTCAAAATCTTTTGATAAATGTCTTTATTAAAATCTGGCCAATTAGATTGTTCAAAAACATATTCTGAATATGCACACTGCCATGGTAGAAAATTCGAGGTTCGCATTTCACCTGATGTTCTAATAACTAAATCTGGATCAGGCAAATCAAATGTATCAAGATTATTTGAAAATAGTTCAGCAGAAATATCATCAGTATTTATTTGACCTAATTTTACTTTTTCAGCTATTTTTTTTGTGGCTCTAACTATTTCATCACGGCCACCATAATTTAGTGCTATTGATAAATGAAGATTATCGTTTTCTACTGTCATAAGCTCTAAATCATTCATTAATTTAATTATTGGATCATCTAATTTAGACCTATCTCCAATAAATCTGACCTTAACACCGTTGATAAGTAGTTTTTTGGCTTCAGATTTCATAAACTTTTTAAATAGACTCATTAATCCGAGGACTTCACTTTCAGAACGTTTCCAATTTTCCGTCGAAAATGCGAATAGTGTAAGATGAGTAACCCTCATATCTAAACTAGCTCGAACAATATGACGAACTCGATCAGCACCTTTTGCATGGCCTTTTAATCTTGCTAAAGCTCTTTCATTCGCCCACCTGCCATTTCCATCCATAACCATGGCAACGTGGAGAATTTCAGATTCAATCTTTTTATCAATTTTCAAAATATATTCTGCAAATTTATACTTGCATTATCTCCGCTTGTTTTTGTTCCAAAACTTCATCAATTTTCTTAATTGATTTGTTAGTTAATTCTTGAATTTCATCTGACCATATTTTTTGATCGTCCTCACTCAAATCATCAGATTTTTTTACCTGATCCATTCCATCTCTACGAACATTTCTAACAGCAATTCGTGCATTTTCAGCATAGCCACCTGCAACTTTTGTTAATTCAATTCTGCGTTCTTCATTTAGCTCAGGAATTGGTAAACGTAACATCATTCCATCTCCAACAGGATTTATACCGATGTTACTTTCTCGGATTGCTTTATCGACTGAATCTATTAGAGTTTTATCCCATACAGTAACAGTAATCATTCTAGGTTCAGGAACATTTATACCCGCACATTGATTCAATGGAGTCATGGCCCCGTATGCATTAACCATTATCTTATCAAGTAATGAGGCGGATGCTCTTCCTGTTCGCAATGCTTGAAACTCAGATTTCATTGCGGATACAGCACCATTCATTCTTTTTTCAATAGCATCAATATCTATATCTTCTGACATTTAATTTACTCCTTTTGCAGGCGCATTTCCAACAATAGTAAATGTGCCTTCTCCACACATAATACCTTTGAAACCACCTTTCTCTGATAATGAAAATACGATAATTGGTAAATTATTATCTCTTGCCAAAGCAATCGCAGACGCATCCATTACTTTTAAATTTTTTTGTAAGACTTCATCAAAAGTCACATTTTCGTAACGCTTCGCATCATCAAATTTATTTGGATCTTTATCATATATTCCGTCAACTTGTGTACCTTTAAAGATAGCATCACAACTCATTTCAGATGCTCGTAATGTAGCTGCAGTATCTGTAGTGAAGTATGGATTACCTGTTCCAGCTGCAAAAATGCATACTCTACCTTTCTCTAAGTGGCGTACTGCACGGCGTCTTATGTAAGGCTCACAAACCTGATCCATTGGAATTGCTGAAATAACTCGTGTATTTACGCCCATTGCTTCAAGCGCTCCTTGCATTGCAAGAGCATTCATAACAGTGGCTAGCATACCCATGTAATCAGCAGTCGTACGTTCCATTCCTTGAGCTGATCCTTGAAGCCCTCGAAAGATATTACCACCACCTATTACCAAACATAGCTCTATACCAAGATCATTTACACGCTTTACTTCTTTTGCAATTCGCTCAACAGTCGGAGGGTTTAGACCAAAACCTTGATCGCCCATTAATGCTTCACCAGAGATTTTTAACATTACTCGCTTATATGAGAGTTCCGTTGGGGTTGTTTGATTAGACATGTAATGTACTCCAACTATATTTATAACTTGTTCTCAAGAGAATTAACTAACAATAATACAAAACACTAAAATTAATTTATTTCTTAACATCTGCATACATACTTGTTCAACAAATAACCATAAAAAAGGTATCTCATATTGAAACATTTTTTTAAAGGCTCAAAACCAATATTAATTGCCGGAGCAACTGCAACAGGTAAATCTACATTTGGAATTGAATTAGCGAAAAAATATAACGGATTAATAATTAATGCAGATTCATTACAAATATATAAACAATGGAAAATTCTAACAGCAAGACCAGATGATAGCGAAATAAACAAATGCCCTCATACATTATATGGGCATATTAATATTGGCGATAAATACTCTGCCGGCCATTGGTTGAAAGAAATCAAAAAAGAATTGAGCAAATCAAAAAAAGAGGGTCTTCGCCCAATTATAATTGGTGGTACAGGATTATATTTTCAATTATTGCTAAATGGAATTGCAGAAATTCCAGATATTTCTACTGAAATTAGATTAGAAGCTGATCAATTGGAACAAACAAAAGGGAAAGCTATATTTGCAAAAGAATTAATTAAAATTGATAATAGAATACTAGATAGAATTGATCTAAAAAATCCAGTCAGAACTCGCAGAGCATGGGAAGTAATTTCTGAAACTGGTAAAAGCTTAGCTGATTGGCAAGATGCTACACCTGCACCATTATTGAGTCTAAATGAATGTATTCCAATAAATTTAGTAAGCAATACGAACTGGCTGAATAATAGAATTGATAAGCGTTTCAATATAATGATGGAAAGAGGTGCTCTTAAAGAATGTGAGAACATCCTTAAGTTAGGATTATGGGATGAACATCATCCGTCATGTAAGGCTATAGGTGCTAAAGAATTAATTTCGCATTTGCAAAATGGCGACAACTTAAAAGATGCAATTAGTTTAGCAATAATCCAAACACGACAATACGCAAAGAGACAACGAACCTGGTTTAGGTCAAAGATGTTACAATGGCATAAGATAGATGTTGAAAGCATTCATGAATACATTCGTTAAAGAATTTAAAGCATTGTAATTAAATACTTTTTCCTGGAGAAATGTCTCTAATGTCTGCAATCATTTCAATTATAATTCCTGATTGGGATCTTTGTGATTTTTTAAATGCACTGGTAAACTCATTTAAATTTGTTACTCGAAAGTACCCAAAATCATAAGCTTTGGCTATAAATTCAAAATTTGGATTCTTTAAATTTGTTCCACTTATTTTTTTAGGATAACGCAATTCTTGATGCATTCTAATAGTACCATAACTACCATTATTATGGATAAGAATAATGGGATTGAAACCTTCTTGCATGGCTGTACCCAACTCATTAACAGACATTTGAAAATCTCCGTCTCCAGCAAAACAAATAACCTGACGGTTTGGATATATTGACTTTGCAGCCATTGCAGCAGGCAATCCTGCACCCATTGCACCTGCTTGAGGCGCCAGTAATCTATGCTCTTTACTGTAATTTAAATATTTTCCTGACCAAATAGCAAAATTTCCAGCTCCATTTGTAAAAATAGCATCTTCGTCTGCGTTTATATTTAAAAAAGAACAAATTTCAGCAACATTAAGTGTACCAATTGTATTTGGAGTTTTTCTAGAATTGATAAAATCTGATCTTGCACGCTCTAAATCTTTACCAATTTTCTTTGAGATATTAGCTTCTTTTAAACCCTGAACAACAGAATCTGGGCTTGCTACAACGCCTAAGTGACAATGATATACTTTATTAATTTCAGTTTCACTAATATGCGTATGAATTATCTTTTGTGATGGATGTGGAAAATCAAATAAACTCCATGCATCAGTAACAACTTCACCAAAACGAATATTTATAGCCAAAATTAAATCTGAATATTTAATTAATTCTTTGATATATTCAGGTTTACCAAAGGACGCGTCACCAACATATGCATAGCTATTTGTGTCCATTAAATCCTGATTTCTAAAGGCACAAATAACTGGAATATTTGTGCTTTCAGAAAAACTTTTCAAATAATCACGACCAGTATCAGTCCATCCGCCACCACCACATATAATAAGTGGTCGTTTTGATTTCTCTAATTCATCTTTAATTACATTTATTTGATTGGTACTTATATGCGCACAAGATTTTTTTATCTTACTAACAGCTGTAGCGTTCGTTAATTCTCTCAACATATCCTCAGGTAATGATACGACAACAGGACCTGGCCTTCCAGATAATGCTACAGAAAATGCCCGGCCTATTATTTCAGGTAATCGATCAGCATTATTAACTTGTACAACCCATTTAGAAATCGATCCAAAATATGCTTTATAATCAATTTCTTGAAAAGCTTCTCGCTCAGTCATATCTCGCGCTATTTGACCAATAAATAAAATCATAGGTGAAGAATTCTGCATTGCAGTATGGACACCAATTGATGCATTAGTTGCCCCAGGACCACGAGTGACAAAACAAATTCCCGCTTCCCCAGTTAACTTACCATATGCCTCAGCCATAAAAGACGCAGCACTTTCATGTCTTGTTGATATAAATCTAATTTTTTCATTAAAATCGTATAAAGCATCTAGTACAGAAAGATAACTCTCACCAGGAACACCATAAATTTTATCTACACCTTGATTTATCAAACACTCAACCAATAAATTAGCTGCCCTTTTGTTTGGCATAATACTTCCCTTAAATATTTTTTAGATTTAAGATATATGTTGAATTATAGAATTCTAGTGTAAAATCAAAAATTTTTATCTTATTAGCACACAACAAAAAACCCCACAATGAATTGTAGGGTTTTTATAAATTCAGATAAACTATATTTAACGTCAGTTACCCATAGTTTTTGCAACTTCTGCCGCAAAATCTTCTTCTTTTTTCTCAATCCCATCACCAACTTCTAATCTAACGAAAGATAAAATCTCAGCACCTGCATCTTTAGCAGCTTGACCAACAGTAATATCTGGGTTCATGACAAAAGATTGGTTTATAAGTGTGATTTCTGAGTAGAATTTTTTAATGCGACCAATAATCATTTTTTCGATGACTGCGTCAGGTTTGCCAGATTCACGAGCTTGCTCAGTTAATACTGATTTTTCACGTTCTATCACAGCTGGGTCCAAATCATCTTCAGATAAAGATGCTGGATTAGTTGCTGCAACATGCATTGCTATCTGCTTGGCAATAACTTCATCTCCACCACTTAAAGCAACTAAGACACCAATCTTTCCCATACCTTCTGCAGCCGCAGTATGTACATAAGAGCCAACGACATCACCTTCAACTTTAGCCATTCGTCGTACCGACATATTCTCACCAATAGTTGCGATTTTATCAGTCACAACGTCAGAAACTGTTTTACCACCCATGTCTGCTAGTTTTAACGCTTCAACATCTGAAACATTTAAAGCTGCATTTGTAATTCCAGAAACCATTTCTTGAAATTCTGCATTTTTACCAACAAAATCAGTTTCGGAATTAACTTCAACAGCAACTGCTGATCCACCACTAACTGCAACACCAACTAAACCTTCAGCAGCTGTACGGCCTGCTTTTTTTGCTGCTTTTGCAAGACCTTTAGTACGCAACCAATCAACTGCTGCATCAATATTACCATCAGTTTCTGTTAATGCTTTTTTCGCATCCATCATGCCTGCACCTGTAGTGTCACGCAATTCTTTTACCAATGAAGCTGTAATAGCCATGATTTATCTCCTAGAAATTTATAAAATACGGGCAATAATGCCCGTGCAAGGAATTAACCTTTAATTAATTCAGATACTTGGCCAACCCAATCATCACGTTCAATACGACCTTTTACAGACAAGCTGTCATCAATCCACATAATTTCATCGTTTGTCCAAGAAGCTACTTGAGCAAATTGATAAACACCCAATTTATTCATTGCTTCTTCTAATTTTGGCCCAACTCCAGTGATCTTTTTCAAGTCATCTTTTTCTGAAGGTGCTTCTGTAAATAAGGTAGGTTTTGTACCAACAGCTTCAGTGGTATCTTCTTCAATTTCTTTTGGAGCCTCAACTGTATCTAAAACCTCTTCGACTGGGGCGTCTACTAATTCACCGAGGTCAACACCAGCAGAACCCATTTGAGCAGCCATACCATCTAAAGCTGATCGAGCTATTAAATCACAATAAAGTCCAATAGCACGAGCGGCATCATCATTTCCCGGAATTGGATAATCTATACCTTCGGGAGCTGAATTAGTATCTAATATTCCAATAACTGGTATTCCTAGTTTATTTGCTTCAGCAACTGCTAGAGCTTCTTTATTTGTATCAATCACAAACAATAAATCAGGTGTACCACCCATTTCAGCTATTCCATTGAGAGAAGCGTGAAGCTTAGCATGTTCACGCTCCATACCTAATCGTTCTTTTTTCGTTAGACCATCAAAACCAGTTTCCATTTGTGCAGAAATGGCTTTAAGGCGTTGAATTGATTTAGAAACAGTTTGCCAGTTAGTCAAAGTTCCACCTAGCCAACGATGGTTCATATAGTATTGGGCAGAACGTTCAGCCGCTTCAGCTACAGCTTTTGACGCTTGTCTTTTTGTTCCAACAAAAAGAACTCTTCCACCTTTTGATACTGTTTCACGAACAACATTCAAAGCTTGATCTAGTAATGGGACAGTTTGCGTCAGATCCATAATATGAATCCCATTTCTTGAACCATAAATATATTGGTCCATACGTGGGTTCCAGCGGTGTGTTTGGTGACCAAAATGTACGCCTGCTTCTAATAACTGGCGTAATGAAAACTCAGGTAGAGCCATTATAAAATTCCTTTTCCGGTTTTGCCTCAGCGAAGTGAAGGACATTTTGTCCAACCGGTGGAGTTATTAGGATTTCTCCCTAACAACCCTCAAGCTCCGCCTGTGGATTTGAATATTGGTCTCGTAGACTGATTTGTTTGATTATGCAAGGAATAAAAATTTATAGAATAGTAATTTATAATTAACTTATTATAATTTTTCTTGGTTGTGGATCCAGGGATAAATTTTTAACCCTGGATCCTTTAATTAAGCTTGTACAGCTTTCATAAATCGATCTCTAATCACAACTGGGTCTTTTGTTATAACAGGAACTTTAATATTTCCAGACTCACATTTTGCGATAATTATTGTCATTTTTTTACTATCAATTGCTGATTGCAATGTTTTGCCTGTATCTTCAGCATTACATTCAACAACATTTTCACACCCACAGGCTATAGCTACATTAGTGAGTGATGTTTTTTGGCCTGCATATGTAGGCTGATCACCAGTTGACCCATAACTTCCGTTATCAATTATTAACAATATATAATTATTGGCAACATTATTTGCTATTGTTGGAAGGGTTCCAAAATTTGTTAAAACAGATCCATCACCATCTATAGAAATGACTGTCTTATCTTGTGCTAGTGCAACTCCAAGGCCTATTGAGGATGATAATCCCATAGTTCCTAACATATAGAAATTTGATGGTTGATCATCTATGAGATGTAACTCCTGGCTAGGTAGGCCGATATTACAGACCACAAGCTGATCTCTTAAAATAGGTGCTATATCGCGTAAAATATCAGATCGTATCATTCTCCATATCCTCCCCAAAATGATGCATCAGTAAGAATAGCAACAGGTTTGTTGCACATAAATGTATATTTTAATATTGCATCAAACTCTTCAACATCATCTTCTTTATGAAAATGATAAGTTGGTATGTTTAACTGATTTAACAATGCTTTAGTATGAACCGCCATCTCTACCTGACACGCAACAGGCTCTCGTAGTTCGCCTCGATAACTAATCAACATCGGGAGTGGCATTCTATAATATTGAGTAAGCGTGACCAGAGTATTTACTGTTACACCAATTGCAGTGTTTTGCATTATTATTGCTGGGCGTTTTCCACCCATGTATGCACCGGCACACAAACCCATTCCCTCATCTTCTTTATTAGATGGAATGTGATAAATATCCTTATTAGCTTCCACTGCATCAATTACGCCTGCTAATTGTTTGCATGGTACTGTAGTTATGAATTCCACATCGTTTGCAACAAAATCAGCAACAATTTTTTCACTTATTGTCATCGAATACTCCTTAATAGTGCGGTAATTGATCATCAATATGCACATTTCTCTTATTTAATATGGCAATATGCTATTTCTTAAAACTTTTAATTTCTTGTTTCGGTAAAGTTAAAACTAGGTTTTGCCTTTAACACAATTGTGGTTAAATTTAGGTTTCAAAATTATAATATAAATATTATGAATCTTCAGTAATCTATTTACAATTTCAAAGACCGCATTTAACTATTTATCTATGTTAAATTTGGATGAGCAGTACAAGACTGAACGTAAAAAGTCAGGATTTTTAGCTAGGTTGAGGGGTAATTTCTTAACAGGCTTAGTTGTAGTTCTTCCAGTAGCATTAACAATTTGGATGGTTTGGTCATTTATTGGCTTTGTTGACAACAGAGTGCTACCTCTTGTCCCTAGTTATTATAATCCACTTACTTATGTTGACTTTAATATAAGAGGGGTTGGTGTTGTAATTTTTCTTCTATTTACAACACTTATGGGAGCAATCACTAAAGGCTTATTTGGTCGCCAACTTATACGTATTGGTGAAAGCATAGTAGACAGAGTTCCAGTTGTTAGGTCCATATACAATGGTGTTAAACAAATAGTGGAAACAATTACTACATCATCAGAAAATAATTTTGATAAAGTATGTATGTTTGAATATCCAAGAAAAGGCATCTGGGCTATTGGATTTATATCTACTAAAACTGGAAGCGAAATTCTAGAAAAATCAAAAGCAAGTGGATTATATAGTATTTTTGTGCCAACTACACCTAATCCAACATCAGGATTTCTGTTATTTGTTCCTCAAAAAGATACCATAATCTTAGATATGGACGTTGAAGATGCTGCCAAACTAATAATATCAGCTGGAATTGTAGAACCACCTACCAAAAGTACAAATAAAATCAAAAAGTAATCAAAGAAAATTTTATAATGCTAACTGTAGGCCTCACAGGTTTTTTCACTTCATTGTCTCTAATCCTTGCTATTGGGGCACAAAACACAATGCTTCTTCGTCAGGGGTTAACAAAACAGCATATATTTTGGTCATGTTTATTTTGTAGCCTAAGTGATGCTATATTAATCATATTTGGTATTTTTGGTTTTAATTTTGCAGCATCCAAAATACCAAATTTAGCATTTTTTTTAACCCTTGGCGGAATAATTTTTTTGATATCATATGGCACAAAAAGGTTGTTAACGGCATATAATGGTATGTACGAGATAGAAATAAATGGTACTCAAAAGTCTTTAATAAGCGTATTAGCAAGCTTGGCAGCGGTAACTTGGTTAAACCCTCATGTATACCTAGACACAATGGTGCTCCTTGGCGCAATATCAATACAATATAAACATTTCTCTGATAAAATTATATTTGCTATATTTGCATCTGCAGCATCATTTATTTTCTTTTTTAGCTTAGGATATGGAGCAAGGCTTCTTGCTCCATATTTTAAATCTATTAAAGTTTGGAAAACTCTAGATGTGGTAATTGCATTAATTATGTATTTAATTGCATTGGGTTTATATAAATCTCTTTAGATATCTGATTATTCAACCCACCATACATCTGGTAAAAACCCTGTCCAATCACCATACATTGGCAATCTATCAGGAAAATTAAGAGAACTATCATGTGCTAACCTACTGATATTGTCATAGCCAAATGGAACAACGTATCTTCCTGCAGTTAAAACCCTATCCAACGCCTTTACCGCAGAAACAAATTCAGATTGATCTGTTGCTGAAAGCATGTGGTCAATAAGTGGCTCAATAGCAGGATCTTTTGCACCCATATAGTTTCTAGTTCCTGGCTCTGTAATTCCTTTTTGACCCCAATAAAGTTTTTGTTCATTCCCAGGTGATAATGATAACCACCAAAGATTTGGCATCATATCGAAATCGTAGGATTTTTTTCGTTCTCTAAATACTGCAGAGTCTAAAGAAGCTATGGTAACATTTATTCCCAGCCTTTTTAATGAATCCACATAAATATTTGAAATAGCTTCTAATTCAGATGCATTATTTTGCAACATAATTTCTATTTCAAATACTTGTCCGTTTGAATTTTTTAGAACGCCATCAGTTAAATCCCAACCCGCTTGTGATAATAGTTCGGTTGCCTTTTTAAGCCCCTTTCTATTTCTTTTTCCTTCACTTTCAGGATATGAATACCCTTCGAGAGTTCCTGGTAAAAGACTATCTTTATATTCTTCGAGTAATTCCTTTACCCTACCCGATGCGGCATCATGTGACATTCCAAGTTTAGAGTTTGAAAAGAATGAGCCATATCTAATTTTTGTGCCTCCATATACCTTATCATTGAAATTTTCATAGTCGAAAGCTTGAATTAAAGCCTCTCTAACACGCCAGTCAGAAAATTTGGCTCTTCTTGTGTTCATTGCAAGTCCTTTCATGCCTGAAGGACGCTTATGCGGCACTATAGATTTAATTGCTTTTCCGGAATTTATACGGTCAAAGTCATAGTTAGTTTCCCATTTAGAACCATTTCCTTCACGATAATATGAAGTATCTCCCGCTTTAAATGCTTCAAATATAACATTACTATCTAAATAATAGTCATATCTAAGTTCAGAAATATTATGAAGGCCTCGGTTAAAGGCAATATCGTTGCCCCAATACTCTGGATTTCTTTTAAATTGTATAAATCTTCCTGCTTCATATTTATCTATTATGTATGGACCACTTCCAGTAATGGGCTCCAAACTACTAGTTGCAAAATCTCGGTTATCAAAATCAGATTTCTTTAATATTGGACGCAAGCCGAGTATTAATGGAAGTTCTTGATCACCACTATCAGAATAAAATTTTACTGATCTTTCACCTGTTTTTTCAACTTTGGACACTTTTCCCCAAGATCTTACGTACCTTGGGTGACCTTCTGTTCCTAAAGTTTCATATGACCAAATTACGTCCTCGATGGTAATTGGTGTGTTATCAGAAAATCGAGCTTCTTTTCTGAGAGTAAATTCAACCCAATCTCTATTCTCAGAAGTCTCAACTGATTCTGCTAAAAGGCCGTAAAGTGTGAATGGCTCATCATAAGAACGACCTAAAAGTGTTTCAAATGTATGAACTTTTACTCCATATGGCGCTTTTCCCTTTAAGATAAATGGATTGAATGAATCAAAGCTGCCTCGCTCTCCAAAAACCAACCGACCACCCTGAGGAGCATCTACGTTTGCATATGGTAAGGACACAAAATCTTGTGGTAGGTCTGGATCACCATACATAGCTATGCCATGTTTAGCATCTGCCAGAGCGGTTCCAGCAAGACAAAATGTGAGTACTGATAAAAATGCTTTGAGTTGAATTTGGTGTTTCATTATTGAGCCATCTTTCATTTGAGTCGTTGATTTTAACTCATTGTAGACCCCTTTTTTGAAATATCAATTTTTTCCTTGGCCTATTACATAGCGATAGTTTATAAGTAGGTTACTGCTCGATAGGTTTCTGCCTGTATGAAACCTGCCTCAATACTTGGCGTCCTCTTTATGAGGACGCTTTTTTTTATAAATATTTATAAAATATGAATTAAAATATTTAATTAAGTATTTATTTATACTAGTACATATTTTATGAAAATTCTTGTACTCTGCACTGGTAATTCTGCACGCTCTATACTTTTAGAAGCAATATTGAATTGCCAGGGGAATGGTCGATTGAAAGCATACTCAGCGGGATCTAAGCCAACCGGAGTTGTTCATCCTTATACTTTAAAATTATTAAAAAATAAAGGAATTATTAATAATTTTCATTCTAAATCTTGGGAAATTTTTTCAAAAGATTCTAAAATTACAATGGATATAGTCATAACAGTTTGTGGCAACGCTCGAGATGAAGAATGTCCATATTGGTCTGGAAATCCAATAAGAGTTCATTGGGGAGTTCCAGATCCTGCCAATGTAACTGGTTCAAATTCTGAAAAACAAATAGCATTTGAGACAACTTACAATACTTTAGAAAAAAAAGCGAAAGCATTTCTAGATCTCAAATTTGAAAATATGAGTCACGATATACTTCAAAAAAACATCAATAATATAAGTAGGGTAATTTAGAATGAATATGCGCGCTTACTTATCTGAATTTACAGGAACAGCTATGTTGTTGGCAACTGTAATTGGGTCTGGAATCATGGGAGAGACATTAGCAAATGGCAATACAGCAATAGCATTGATGGGCAATACTATTGCTACAGGTTCAATATTATATGTTCTAATTACAGTTTTTGGTCCAATTTCTGGAGCACATTTCAATCCAGCTGTCACAATAGCTATGTTAATATCAAAAAAAATATTAATGAAAGATGCACTTATATTTATAGGTCTCCAAATTTTAGGTGCGGGATTAGGTGTAATGATTGCCCACGGTATGTTTGGACTTGAAATATTACAAATATCTTCCAAACTTAGGCAAGGTCCATCACAGGGTTTTTCTGAAGTCATAGCAACGTTTGGATTAATTCTTATAATTTTTGGTGGGTTGAAAGTACGGCCAGAAGCAATACCTGCTTTAGTTGGTTTTTATATTACATCGGCATATTGGTTTACAGCATCCACGAGCTTCGCAAACCCTGCAGTCACATTAGCAAGATCTCTATCAAATACATTTGCTGGTATAAGCCCAAACAATGTTTTTATGTTTATTTCATGCCAATTTATTGGAATGTTAGTTGCACTAATTATTATCAAAAAAATATTTTCATCAGAAGATTAATTAGACCATAACTGATGGTTACATTTATGAATTACTATTAGTTAAAAAAACCAAATTTAAAAGGAAACCGCATATATGGCAAAAATAGACATAATATCTGATCCAATTTGCCCATGGTGTTTTATTGGCAAAACACGTCTAGATCGTGCTCTGGAGGCAAACCCTACACATAATTTTATTATTGAGTGGCATCCGTTTCAATTAAACCCAACTATGCCAAAAAAAGGTATGGATAGAAGAGAATATTTAGAGGCAAAATTTGGAGGCCAAGAAGAAGCCGTAAAAGTTTATAGCAATATTGACAAAACAGCTAAAGAAAGCGGTATTTCAATGAACTTTGGCGGGATTAAAAGAACTCCAAATACTATTGATGCACATAGATTAATTCATTGGGCAGGAATTGAAGGAAAACAAAATATAATTGTAGATAGATTATTTAAATCATATTTTCAGGAAGGACGTGATATTTCTGAAAAATCAGTTCTCACACGCATTGCTAGCGCAGCGGGAATGAATCAAGATGTTGTACGACGTTTATTAGAAAGTGATGCTGATGTAGACGATATAATGGCACGTGATACTGACGCAAGAAAAAAAGGCATACAAGGTGTCCCTGCATTTGTTGTAGCTAACGAATATGTTGTTCAGGGTGCTCAAAATACAGACGTTTGGGATAATATAATCAAAGAAATACAAGAAGTTACAAAATTTGATGGGTAAAAGATTATCTCTTACTGAGTTTATAGCATTGATTGCATTTCTGTTCTCTTTAATTGCTATCGGCACTGACATGATGCTTCCAGCATTAAATCTTATAGCGAATGATTTAGACCTTCAAACAAATAACCAAGCGCAACTTATAATAACAGTTTTTTTACTCGGAACAGGGCTGGGACAATTAATATCAGGCCCACTATCTGATACTTATGGTCGTAAAATTGTTTTATGCACTGGAATTTCTTTATTTATATTGGCTAGCATTGCTGCAATAATTACATCGAATTTCTTTATGTTATTAACAGCAAGGTTCATTCAAGGCTTGGGCATATCAGCTCCAAGAGCTGCAGGTACAGCAATGGTTAGAGATCTATACAATGGAAGAAAATTAGCGCGTGTTATCTCGTTAGCGATGATGATATTTGTTCTTGCTCCAGCAATTTCTCCGTTAATCGGTCAGTATCTAATGATATTATTTGGCTGGCAATCAATATTTATTGCCTGCGCATTTGCGGGATTAATAGCTTTTGTATGGCTTTTAATAAGACAAAAAGAAACATTAATTATTGAAAATAGAAACCCATTTTTAATCTCAAACTTGATACAAGGTTATAAAACTGTATTTACAAATAAACGAGTTATGATATCGACACTCGTTCAAGCATTAGTACTTGGTGGATTATTTTCCTATATTGCAAGTTCGCCTCAAATATTTACTAACTGGCTTCACGCAGAAAATAAATTCCCTTTGTACTTTTGTGGCATTGCACTTTTTTCTGCACTTTCAAATATATTAAATGCCTTTCTGGTCGAAAAATTAGGAATGTGGTTTTTATCAACATGTGCAATCGGTTTTAATATGTTTTTTTCAATGGTCACGCTAATGATTTATTATTTAGAATTAATTCCAAACTTATTACATCTTCCAGTCTTCATAATTTGGTCATCTGTACTTTTGTTCACTATGGCTATGTCTGTTGGCAACCTTATGGCATTGGCAATGGAACCGGTTGGTCACATAGCAGGACTTGCATCTTCTATTATTGGATCTACTTCAACTTTTATTAGTATAATTATAGCCATGATTATAGGAATGCTTTTTAATGGTACTGGACTGCCGTTAATAACTGGAGTGACTATTTTAGCTATACTATCGTTTGTACTGAATTTAAAAAATCCAAGAGTTATAAGTTAATTTGGCTTTAGGTTTTTTGCCATTACGGCAAGTTCACGAGCAATAACATATGCTCCTTTAATTTTTTTATCACTATTTATCCAATCTCTAAGGACAATTAATTTGTTGTCCTTAACTTTTGCAGTACCACGTGAATCTAAAAGATATTGCGCCAAACCAACTGGATTAATAAATTTATCTTGGTGAAATTGTATTACAGCGCCTTTTGGGCCACTATCGAATTTCGAAATTCCCGCGGCGTAGCACATGCCTTTAATCCTAACTACTTTAAGCAACATATCTACCTCATTTGGTAATTTACCAAACCTATCAATTAACTCTGCTGCAAATGCTTCTAATTCTATCTTTTTAGAAAGCGATGACAATCGGCGATATAAACCTAAGCGCACATCTAGATCAGGAACATAAACTTCAGGAATTAAAACTGGAACTCCTAAATTTATTTGAGGTGACCATGACCCCTCATCAGTTAGGCCTTCCATTTGGCCAGATTTTATTTTGGCAATCGCATCCTCTAACATTTCTTGGTAAAGTTCATATCCAACTTCTCGAATATTACCAGATTGCTCCTCTCCTAGAATGTTGCCAGCACCTCGGATATCTAAATCCTGGCTTGCTAACATAAATCCAGCACCTAGACTATCTAAAGACCCTAAAACACGAAGTCTTTTAGTTGCAGATGGAGTTAATTTCTGTCGTGGTTTTGTTGTTAAATATGCGTATGCTCTTGTTTTAGATCGCCCTACTCTGCCTCGAATTTGGTAGAGCTGTGATAAACCAAACATATCGGCCCTATGAATTATGATAGTATTGGCAGTAGGTATATCCAAACCACTTTCAACAATTGTTGTTGCTACTAAAATACCAAATTTTCCATCATAGAATGCATTCATTCTTTCGTCTAATTCACCAGCAGGCATCTGACCATGTGCTACCACATGCTTTATTTCTGGTACTTGCTCTTCAATAAATGCTTCTATTTCAGGAAGGTCAGAAATTCTTGGCACAACAAAAAAACTCTGTCCCCCTCTGTAATGCTCCCTTAACAACGCCTCCCTCAAAGTCACAGTATCAAATTCACTTACATAAGTTCTAATGGCCAATCGATCTATAGGTGGGGTTCCAATTACTGAGAGCTCTCTCACGCCAGATAGAGATAACTGTAATGTTCTCGGTATCGGTGTTGCAGTTAAAGTCAACACATGAATGTCTGATTTTAATTGTTTTAAACGCTCTTTGTGCCCTACTCCAAATTTTTGTTCTTCGTCGATTATTAAAAGTCCAAGATTGGCAAATTTTATTTCTTTTGCCAGCAGTGCATGTGTTCCAATTGTAATTTCTACAGCGCCTTCACGTAAGGCTTCTCGGTTTTTTTTCATTTGTGATGAAGTTACAAATCTTGAAAGCTGGTTAACTCTTATATTTGTTCCACGAAATCTTTCTTCGAAAGATTTGAAGTGTTGTCGAGCCAACAGTGTTGTTGGTGCAATAATTGCCACTTGCGTTCCCGCATTTGCTGCTATGAAAGCAGCCCGTAATGCTACTTCAGTTTTGCCAAATCCTACATCTCCACATACCAATCTATCCATTGGCTTTCCAGAAGACATATCAGAAACAACATCTTCAATCGCATTCATTTGGTCATCAGTTTCCACATATGGAAAACGTGCACAAAACGCATTCCATTTATCAGGTGATACTTCTAAAATTTCGGATTTACGTAATGATCTTTCGGCCGCTATGCGAAGTAATTTATTTGCCATTTCACGAATGCGTTCTTTGAGTTTTGCTTTCTTAGCTTGCCAGGCACTTCCCCCTAACCGATCCAATAGTCCTGTTTCATGACCGTATCGGCTTAATAATTCAATATTTTCAACAGGTAGGTATAACCTATCATTATTCGCATATTCCAATAGCAAACAATCATGTGGAGCTCCTGCAGCTTTTACAGTTTCTAATCCTCGATAGATACCGACCCCATGGTCGACATGTACAACTAGATCATCAAGTGACAAACTAGACGCCTCTGTTAGGAAATTTTTTGCACGCTTTCTTTTGTTTGATTTTCTAATTATAAAATCACCAAGGACATCTTGTTCAGATATTACCGTCAAGCCAGGAGATTCAAAGCCATGTTCCAAATGCCAAACAACAAGAGATATTGATCCGATTTCTTGATTTATATCTTTCCAAGTCTTAATATTTATCATTCCTGATAAGCCTTGATCTTCTAATAATCCAAATAGTCTTTCACGGGCACCTAAAGAAAAAGATGCGATTACAACTGAAGTAGTTTTTCTTTTATATGTGATATGTTTTGCAAATTCTTCAAATAATGCAATTTCTTCATTTTGCCTTTCCGGAGCAAAATTTCTGCCTATTCTTGCTCTCATATCAAGAGAATTTGGGCCAGTTGGCTGTGGTAAGACTATAAATCTTCTTATTTCACGGTCACTTAAAACTTCAAATAACGCATTAGGAGAGATGTAAAATTCATTGGGCTTAATAGGCTTATATATTGTCTCTAATCTATTTTTAGAGTTCAAACCGTCCAAACGCGCTGAGTATTGATCGTTAATTCCATCCCATCTATTTTTATGCACACTTTCTATATTCTCATCCATAAAAATTACTGCCTCAGGTAAATGATCAAATATTGTTTCCATATCTTCATGGAAATACGGTGCCCAGTGTTCATAACCTTGATGCTTACGTCCTACGCTGATGGCTTCATATAGAGGGTCATCTAGTCCAGCTGATCCAAATTCTTTACGATAATTACTCCTGAAGCGGCTGATTGCATAATCATCTAGAATTACCTCAGTAACAGGAGCAAATTCAATTCTTTCTAAACTTTCAACTGTACGCTGAGAAATAGGATCAAATCTTCGAGCAGACTCTAATTCATCTCCAAAAAGATCCATTCGTACAGGACCACTTTCTCCTGGGGGGAAAACGTCAATTATACCCCCTCGGATTGCATAATCTCCAGGTTCTGTGACAGTTGGAGATTGGACGAAACCCATTTTTGTAAAATACGTCCTTAATTCTATTAGATTAATATTACGCCCTACTGTAGCAACAAAACTATTGTTTGAAACAGTTTGTCTATTTGGAATATATTGCGAGATTGCAGCTAAAGTGGTAAGAAGTATAATCGGTGTGTCAAATCCAGATGCTAATGCCGCCAGTGTAGCCATCCTAGCTGATGCAACGTCTGCATTAGGGGAAACTCTATCGTATGGCAAACAATCCCAGGCCGGGAAGTCTAAAACGATAGTGTTTGGCGAAAAAAACCAAAGTGATTTACGCATTAGATCTAAACGTTTGTCATCTCTTGCAACAAAAATTATAGATTTTTGTTGCTCATTTATAAAATTAGATAAAATTTTTGCGTCAAAACCGTCAGGAGATCCAGATAAGTTTATAATATTTTTGGAAAAACTGTTCATAAATTTTGCTTAACTTGAGCAAGTTTTATGTGCAACCCCTACCCTTAAATAGCTTTAATATTTAATCGTTAAAAAGAATGGATTTTATTGTTATAAAAGGCTAAATCATAAAATATTACAACAAAAAGAGAGTTCAATGGAAAATCAGATAGCACCATTTCCTATGTCACGCCCAAGAAGACTTCGCCAAACTGATTGGATGCGAAGAATGGTATCTGAGACAGTAATTAGCCCAGATGATTTAATATATCCTATGTTTATTTGTGATGGAGAAAAAATAACTGATCCGATATTATCAATGCCTGGTGTAAATCGATTGAGTATAGATATGGCCGTAGAAATGGCAAATCATGCTGCTAACATTGGAATACCTGTAATAGCATTATTTCCTTATACAGATAAAAAAAATAAAAATAAAGAATGCACAGAAGCATTTAATCCAGAAAATTTAGTAAATAGAGCTACTAGGGCAATTCGAGCAGCTGTACCAGATATTGGCATAATGCTAGATGTCGCACTCGACCCATATAATTCAGATGGCCACGATGGAATTTTAAGGGATGGAGAGATTATCAACGATGAAACATTAATGGCACTTGAGAAACAGGCAATCGTTCAAGCTGAATCAGGTGCAAATATATTAGGTCCCTCAGACATGATGGACGGCCGAATTGGTATTATCAGATCCGCTTTAGAGTCTAACGATTTTCAAAATGTTGCGATTATGGCATATTCTGCAAAATTCTCATCAGCATATTATGGTCCTTTTCGAGATGCCGTTGGAGCATCAGGTGCGCTTAAAGGCGATAAAAAAACTTATCAACTAGATCCAGCAAACAAAAATGAAGCTTTAAGAATGATACATCGTGATCTTTCAGAGGGAGCAGATATGGTAATGGTCAAACCAGGAATGCCTTATTTAGATATTTGCCAAAGCATAAATAAAGAAATATCTGCCCCCTGCTTTGCATATCAAGTATCAGGTGAGTACGCCATGATAGAAGCTGCAGCACGTAATGGTTGGATTGAAAGAGATAAAGTTATTTTTGAGTCACTTCTTTCTTTCAAACGTGCTGGATGTGCAGGAATTTTAACATATCATGCTATAAAAATGGCAGAAATATTGGATAGTCCATTATAGTATCATATTAGTAATCTATATAGGTGACATGAAATTTAGTTTAATGTATAATTAATAAAAATTCACCAAAGAGTGAAAGCAGTAGTACAGGAGATTTAAATGCATAAACCATCAAGAAGATCTTTTATAATTGGTTCATCTGCTGGAATTGTAACTTCAAGTATTACATCTCCTGCATTAGCGGCAAGCCGTAGTCGTATTGATAGTCGCGTCGATACGGCGATGAGAGAACTGAAAAATTTAGGAAATAGATTTTCAAATTTAATTGACAGCTCAGCAGGCATTTTAGTTATGCCCAGAATAAGACGAGGTAGTATTGGCCTCGGCACATCATATGGAGAAGGTTCACTTCTTATAGGTCAAGCTCCTGTTGAGTACTATTCTATAGCATCTGTATCAATTGGGCCCCAGTTCGGTATCCAACGTTATTCTTCAGCAATGTTTTTCACATCTGAGCGAAGCCTTGCACGTTTTCGAAGACAGGATGGTTGGACTGTTGGAGCTGACTTAGGATATACTTTGATAGATCAAGGCGACGTTGTTGATATAGATACTAATACCTATCTAGATGATGTTTACGGAGTGATTTTTGGCCAAGAAGGCCTTCATTTAGGCTTAACTCTGGAAGGCTCTAAGTATTCACGAATTATCCGTTAAAAAATATTCTAAACACACGAACTTTTTAAAGCGTTTATATTCTCTTGATATTTATCAGATGACCCATCTTTAAATACTGCTGAGCCAGCAACTAATACGTTTGCTCCAGCATTCCAACAAAGTGGGGCTGTGGTAGGATCAACGCCACCATCTACTTCAAGCCAAATTGGCCTATCGCCAATCATTTTTCTGGCTTTTGATATTTTATCGATCATGGAGTGAGTAAATTTTTGACCACCAAACCCGGGATTTATTGTCATAATTAAAATCAAATCAATTTTATCCAAACAATATTCAATAACAGAAAGTGGTGTAGTGATATTTAAGGCTACACCAGCCTTACAACCATATGAGCGAACAGCTTGCAGCGATCTATCAAGATGTGGTCCAGCCTCAGCATGAACTGTTATAAAGTCAGACCCGGCTTTAGCAAAAGCTTCTAAATATGGATCTGCTGGTGAAATCATTAGATGTACGTCCATAACGGTTTTAACATATGGCCTAATTGCAGCAACAACATTTGGACCAATTGTTAAATTTGGAACAAAGTGTCCATCCATCGGGTCAACATGTATCCAATCAGCACCCGCAGATTCAACACTTGTTATTTCATCACCTAACTTTGCGAAATCTGCAGAAAGTATTGACGGTGCAATTATCAATGGTCTGTTTTGGTTAAATTCTATGGCCATGATTTTTTCCTTAAAACAATATTCAGTACTATTTAGTTAGCTTAGTATGATCAGTCCAGTCCCATTATAGTTGCTCATATTTAAAACGCCTGATAATTAATATTAAAATGGGATAAATTTATGCTTAAAACATTCAAATGGCTATTCAGAGTATTTTTACTCCTATCTGCATTAGCTATTAGTGCATTGATTTTAGTTTATTATTTTTCAATTCAATCAATACCAAGCTATAACACTACTTATAAATTAGACGATACAATAGAAGAGATTGAGATTGTACGCGATAACAAAGGCATACCGCATATATTTAGCTCTTCATCAAATGATGCATACTTTGGATTAGGCTTTTCACACGCACAAGATAGATTATGGCAAATAACACTTCTAAGAAGAACTGCTCAAGGCCGCCTTTCAGAAATCTTTGGCGAAAAAACAATTAAATCAGATGAATTGATAAGAAGGTTAGGTATTTATGATATTGCAAAAACATCAGTACAGTACCAATCCAAAGAAGCATTAGATGCATTAATTGCATATTCTAATGGTATTAATGCATGGCTAAGAATACTCAATAAGAATGCTTTAGGTCGTGGAGCGCCAGAATTCTTTTTATTTAAACCAGAAATTGAACCTTGGATGCCTGCTGATAGCTTAGCAATACTTAAACTCATGGCAATACAATCAAGTGATCATCTTGAGTCAGAAATCATTCGTGCGCAGGTTTCTCTTTTAGTTGGCAATAAAAAAACACGAGATATTTTACCAGATGATCCAAGCAATAGCGTTAAATCCTTTGTTGAATATAGCGATATAATTAATAATAAAGATATTTTACGAAATAAAACATTTGAGAAATTTAACATAAGTAATTTAGGACAATTTAGAAATACGCCTGCGTCAAATGTTTGGGCCGCTCATCCAAATAGAACATCAAGCAAATCTAGTTTATTGGCTGCTGATCCACATAACAGCCTAACAGCTCCAGGATATTGGTCTCTCGCAAGATTAGAGCTGAAGAATGGTGGTATTATTGGCGCGACAATCCCTGGTATACCTCTGATTATGTCAGGAAGATCAAAATACCTTGCATGGGGTTTTTCTGCAGGCAATGGAGATGATACAGACATTTACATAGAACAGCTAAATCCATTGGACGAAACCCAATATAATGATGGAAATAATTTTGTTTCGTTTGATACTAAAAAAGAAATTATAAAGATTTATGGTTCAAAAAGTAGAACTATAGATTTGTTATGGGCAAATAATAGGCCTGTATTACCAAATAATTTTTTCAATATTAGGCAAATAATGCCCCAAAATAAAGTTGCGAGTATAAAATCAACTGCATTAGATTCTTTTGATAAATCTTATAGTTCATTATTTAATATGACTACACAAACAAACATTAAATCGGCTCAATCACAATTTAATGACTATGTCACACCAATCTATAATATGGTCCTTGCAGACAAAGATAATGTAACACTGAAAGTAATCGGAAAAATCCCAAGAAGAAATCCTAATCATTTTGGTCAAGGCAGATTACCCTCTCAGGGATGGTTAAAAAGAAATCAATGGAACGGTTATTACGATTATCTAGAAAATCCAGCCATTATGAACCCAAACAATGGTATTGTTGCAAATACTAATAACAGAACCACAAATAAAGTTTTTCCCAATCATATTACACATAGGTGGGGAGATAATTTTAGAATAAAGCGCTTATCAAAGCTAATGAATGAACGAGAGATTCATACACGCGATAGCTTTATGGAGGCACAATTAGATACTATATCAGTTACAGCAAGGACAATTTTGCCACTAATTGCAAAAGAACTCTGGTACAAAAATAATTTATCTAAGAAATCAAGTTCATATATTTTGGCATCTAAAGCATTGAATTTGCTTGCAGATTGGAACGGTGAAATGAATGAACATATGCCTGAGCCATTAATTTATAGTGCTTGGATTTCTAAATTTCAAAAGCTTATAATACAAGATGAATTAGGTCGCCTTACTCAGAAATTTAATCAAGTTGACCCTATCTTTTTAGAAAGAGTACTTCGTAATATAGATAATGCATCTACTTGGTGCGATATAGTTCCTTCATCAGAAGTAGAGACTTGCAATCAAATTGCTGAAGAATCTCTTATTTTAGCCATAGAAGAATTATCAAATAAATATGGTAATAATTTAGAAAACTGGCAATGGGGCGAAGCTCATATAGCTAACCATAAACATGAGGTATTTGGGGCAATACCTATAATAAATTGGTTATCTAACATTAAGCAATCAACATCAGGTGGCGATGACACATTAATGAGAGCAAAAACAAAAAATTATGGCCAAAACCCTTTCGAAAATGTTCATTCAGCAGGTTTTAGAATGATCGTAGATTTTTCCGACCTAGAAAGCTCACTATACATCATCTCAACTGGACAATCTGGCCACTTACTATCAAATCAGTATGATAATTTAGCAAATTTATGGAAACGAGGGGAATATATCCCGATGGTTCTTGATCCAGATTTAGCTCGTGCCGGTTCGTTAGGATCAATAATTCTTAAAAAGAAATAATCCTTAAACCTTGAGAAATTGAGCTGCTTGCTTTGACGTCCAAGTGACTGAAAGTTCAATAAAATTTTCATTTGAAACTTCATTTCGAACTAAATTATTTTTATATAACCATGCACGCCTACCACCTTCAGCTAATGATAACTTAACTGTATCTGATGTTGTAATTTCTTTTAAACTATCATCAATTTCTCTTAAAAGTCCATCCAAGCCATCTCCAGTTAAGGCGGAAACAGTTCTTATTTTTTCAGTTCTATTTGAAATATTTTTTGCATTATTTAAATCATCAATTGATAGTAAATCCGTCTTATTCCATACCTCTAATATACTATCTTTAGCATCATCTGAGACATCTAAATCTAATAAAATATCGTTAACATCTTTGGCCTGTGCTTCAGTTTCGGGATGTGAAATATCTCTGATGTGAAGTATCAAATTTGCATCCAAAACTTCTTCTAAAGTCGCTCTGAATGCGGCAATTAATTGTGTTGGCAATTCCGAGATGAATCCAACAGTATCTGATAAAATTATCTTTTGACCTGAAGGCAGCTCAACTTCTCTCATGGTTGGGTCTAATGTTGCAAATAGCATATCTTTTGCAAAAACTTTAGCACCAGTCATATGATTAAATAATGTAGATTTACCAGCGTTAGTGTAGCCGACTAATGCAACAATTGGGTAAGGTATTTTTTTTCTCGCAGACCTATGCAATTCACGTGTCTTTACCACTTTTTCCAATTGTTTTTTTAATCTTAATATAGCGTCATCAATTTGTCTTCTATCACTTTCAATTTGTGTTTCACCTGCTCCACCAACAAAACTTAATCCTCCTCTTTGTCTTTCTAAGTGCGTCCACGAACGAACTAAACGAGAGCGTTGATAATTAAGGGCAGCTAGGTCAACTTGAAGCACACCTTCTCGGGTTTGAGCTCTATCACCAAATATTTCTAAGATTAAACCTGTTCTGTCTAGGACTTTTAAATTCCATTCTTTTTCAAGGTTTCTTTGTTGAATTGGAGTGAGTGGTCCATCAATTATTACTAAATCAATATCGTTAGCTTTAAAAATTTGAGATAATTCAATTAACTTTCCTGATCCAAAAAGAGTAGCCGCATTGGGTCTTTTCAATGGAACAACTGTTTGATGTAATATTTCAATATCAAGGGCATTTGCTAATGAGACCGCCTCTTCCAATGAATTTTTTGGAGTGCGTCGCTTATGAGGGTTTAACAAATTTGGATGTAGAACACTTACATGCATAGTTTATTCCGATTGTGGTTCTTCACCATCATATAATACAACCGGTTGTGCTGGCATTATTGTTGATATTGCATGTTTATATACTAACTGTGATTGCCCATCTCTTCTTAATAGCACACAGAAATTATCAAACCAGCTAATATTTCCTTGCAATTTTACACCATTTATTAAAAATATAGTAACTGAAATTTTTGCTTTTCGGACATGGTTTAAAAAAGCATCTTGTAAATTACGATTATCATTAGCCATTGCAACTGCCTTTTATTATTAATTATCATAACTGATGATTGAGCATGAATAATATGTAAAGCTATATTTTAGAATAATTCCAAAAATAGATCAAATAATCCATAATTATTAACTAAAAATGGTTAAAATATTCATTTTGACCAATAATTAGGATTGAATAATGCAATAACAGCTAAAGCTTCTAATCGGCCAAGTACCATAGCTATGCAGAATATAAATTTTGCAATATCAGAAATTTGCGAATAATTTAAGGATCCATCTCCAGCAACATTAATGAGTGGACCAACAGTTGATAAGCCAGATATTGCAAGTATTAGACTATGCTCAAACTTTATACCTGTAGCCGAAAAACCAAGAATAATTAAGGCTAAGCTTACAAGAAATAACATAAAAAATATCCAAGCAGCGTATGCACCTTCCTTACGAAAACTTCTTGCTTTTTCACCGGCTCCCGCAACTGAATGAGGATAACTCAATCGTGTCATTTCTCTTATACCATGTTTATAAAGAACGTATACTCGAAGTAATTTAACACCCCCTGCCGTTGTTGCTATACCACCACCAAGAACACAAAGGCCCATCAAAATTAGTCCAGGAGTCTTTAATCCTGACCACATTTGTGAAGCAGACCAATGCTCACTTTCAAACCCTGTTGTGGATAGAAAAGAAATAACCATAAATACCCCACCCCAGAATGCTGATAATCCCGATTGAAAACTAAAACTTTCAGAAGCTTCAATTGCACCAAACCAATGCCTTAAAAATAATAACGATGGAATTATTATTATTAATATTAACATTATATTTACTTCTTTATCTTTTTTAAGCCTACGGTATCCTCTACCTTCTGAGTCTTGTTGGTACATGAAACGCGATATCGCAAATATTAGAAAAAGAGCAATCAACAATTCACCTATAATACCAGAATTTGCTCCCTGGAGACCACTAACATTACTAATTCCACTAGTTGAGAAAGTGCTCATAGCATGAATTACTGCTACAAGAGGCCTATCACCACTGAGTATCAAAAGAATGCTCATAATAATTGTTAAAACAAAATATATAGGTGAAATCAAAATGGTATATTTTATTATTCTTGATCTTATGTTTGCACTTTTTATCTGATTTTTTAGGTTGCTTGAATTATTTTTCCTAGCATATACATCAAATCCACCTAATCCTGCTGGTTGAAATATTGCTAAAGCAGCAACAAGCATTAATAATCCACCAACCCAAGCAATTAATGCCCGCCACAAATGAAGTACATCTGGTATTTTAGTACTATCATCAAAAATTGATGCTCCAGTTGTTGTAAATGATGATAACATTTCGAAATATGCATCAAAAAAATCAATATTTATTATTAAATAGTTTAAAGGGATAGCCATAAATATTGGCAAGAAAACAAAACAACAAAATAAATCAAATATGTTTTGAACTATCTTTTTTTGTAATTTTTGTGATGAGAATGCAATTCCCAATAAAACACTTATGATAAGAAAAAAAGTTCCATGATAAAAAAAAGTCCGTGCATAAAGCCATTGATCTAGCCTTACTGAAAAAAGCACAGGAACATACATTAGCAAAGACATTATTCCAAATAATAGAACAAATAGAGGTTGATTTCTAAAAACTGACATTATTAGAAAAAATCAATGTTAACTTGAAATAATCTTTCAACTTCAGAAACATCTTGTGACAGAGTAAATATCACAACAATATCTCCTTCTTCAATTTTTGTGCTGCCTTTAGGCCTAAATATTTCACTGTTTTTTTGGATTGAGCCAATAATTGATCCATTTGGCCACTCTACATCTTTAATCATTGAGCCTACAATTGGAGAAGTAGACATAACTTGTGCTTCAATTACTTCAGCTTCAGCATCACCAATAGAATAAACAGCTTTTACGCGCCCATGCCTTACATGCCGTAGAATTGAAGAAACAGTTGTCGCTCTCGGGTTAACAGAGGCATCTATATTTAATGGAGACATAAGTGTAGTTAATGTTGGATCATTAATTAGCGCTACTACCATAGGACATCCAAGTGATTTTGCTCTAGCACAAGCAAGAAGGTTTGTTTTATCATCATCCGTTACAGCTAATACTGTATCGGTTTTCGATATATTTGCTTCTTCCAAAAGCTCCATATCTAAGCCATCGCCATGTAAAACTATTGTTCGCTCTAATTGATCAGCAATTCGTTCAGCACATTCTCTATTTGATTCAATAATTTTGGTATGAATTTTAATTGCATTATTTTCTAGTGATTTGGCCACCATTAAACCAACATTACCACCACCTATTATGATTACACGATCTTGTTTTTTGTTGGTCTTACCAAATATTTCCAAACATCGTTCTTTGTCATCTGCATTTGTGCATACATAAACTTGATCATCTACGATTAACTGTTCCTGACTGTCGGGAACCATTAAAGCCCCATTTCGTCTTATAGCTACTATATTTGCACGCAAATTTGGGAAAAGTTCACTTAACTGTCGAAGAGATGTGTTTAAAACATTACATTCTTCAGTTAAAATCAAACCTAGTAACTCAACTTTGCCTTCCATAAACGGTTCAGTGTCAAAAGTAGCCGGTGATCTTAATTGACGTAGTGCTTGTATAGCGACTTCTTTTTCAGGAGATATTACCACGTCAATTGGCAAATGATCTCTTTGGTAAAGATCTGAATAAATTGCATCTAAGTAAGATTGACCTCGTAATCGAGCAATTTTTCTTGGAATCTTAAAAACTGAATGAGCAACTTGGCAAGTTACCATATTTACTTCATCAGAATAAGTAGCAGCAATAATCATATCTGCATCGCCAGCTCCTGCCATGGATAAAACATCAGGATATGACGCGTTTCCAGCAATACCGTTTACATCTAAGGTATCTACTGCTCGCGCAACCAATTCTGAATTGTTATCAACTACAGTAACATCATTTTTTTCTGACGATAAGTGGCGTGCTATTTGCCAACCAACTTGACCTGCCCCACATATAATTACCTTCATTTAATGCTCCCAAAAGAACTCATAATTTTAATATTTTAATTAATAATTATGCCTTAAATATAGTCTTATATTAAATCATTACTATCAACATCATCTGTTTTTGCAACCCGTGTACCTGTATCAGTTGAAGTTACTACATTTAATGTTTTTAGTTTTCTATGTAATGCAGAGCGTTCCATACCAACGAACTGTGATGTTTTAGAAATATTGCCTCCAAATCTATTAATTTGGGCAACAAGATAGTCTTTTTCAAATAACTCACGTGCCTCTCTCAATGGAAGGCCAAGCATATTTCCATCCATTTCGACTGAATTATCGCTCTTGATTATTTCTTTAGTTTGTAATTCAGCAATAGATATTTCACCTGATTGTGAACCCAAAATTAATGATCTCTCTAAAACATTTCTAAGTTGTCTGATGTTACCTGGCCAATTGCGGGATTGTAAATGGACAACTGCTTTTTGGCTTAACTTTCGCTTAGGTAAACCTTGCTTCTCACTCAACTCATCTATGAAAAAGTTTGATATCAGTGGAATATCTTCAATTCTATCTTCTAATGATGGTACAGAAATTGGAATAACATTAAGTCTATGATACAAATCTTCTCTAAAATTTTTGTTTTGGATTTCTTGAACTAGATTTTGACTACTTGATGAAATCACTCTAAAATCAACAGATAAATTTGTTTTACCACCAATTCTCATAAATTGCTGGTCTATTAATACCCTAAGAATTTTTGATTGTGTACCAATTGGCATATCGCCTACTTCATCTAAATATAATACACCGCCATTGGCTTGTTCTAATAAACCTAATTGTATGTTTCCATTTGACTCGGAACCGAATAATAATTCTTCCATTCTTTCAGAGGACATTGAAGCAGAATTTACAGTTACAAATGCAAAATCTTTTCGTGGTGAATTCTTATGAATATATCTAGCTGCAACTTCTTTGCCCGATCCAGAAGGTCCAGTTAGCATAATACGGCTATTTCCAGATGATACTTTATCAAGTTGTTGATTAAAACTTTTAAACACTGACGAATTACCAATTAACTCAAAGGATGGTATTTCTTTTATTTTAAATGCAGCATTTTCAATCCTAAGGCGAGATGTTTCCATTGCTCGTGCAATTACAACTGTCAATTGATCTATATTGAATGGCTTCTCAATAAAATCATATGCACCTTGCTTTATAGCAGCTACAGCAATCTCAATGTTTCCATGACCTGAGATAATCACAACTGGTATATCTGGATTATTTAATTTAACTTGTTTTAGTATATCAATTCCATCTAGCTTACTTTCTTTTAGCCAAATATCTAAAATAATTAACTTTGGTTTCGATTTTTCAATTGATTTAAACGTATCTTCAGAGTTTGCTGCTAATTGCGTGGTATAACCTTCATCAATTAGGATATCAGATACTAACTCACGGATATCTTTTTCATCATCCACAATTAAAATATCGCCCATATTTTTTTCCTTTATGCTAATTAAAGCTATTTTTAATTCTCTATTATAATTTCTTTTGGAAATACAATTCGCATTTTAGCACCAAAACTGTCCGTTTTAGAAAATGGAGATGCATCCAATAATTCCAGTGTTCCATTATGTTCTTCAATTATTTTTTTAACTATCGATAAACCTAACCCTGTCCCATTTTCTCTATTGGTTACATAAGGCTCAAATAATCGTGACCGCCCTTGATTTGGTAGACCAATTCCGTTGTCTTCAATGGTGATTTCAAGATCATTCATAATTTGATCGATAGTTATTCTAATCTCAGGATCAAATTTAAGATCTGGCTGTGAATTTAATTTACTTTCAATAGCCTCACCTGCATTTTTTATTAAATTAGTAAATGCTTGATTAATCATTGTTTCATCTATGCTGACATTAAAATCATCATATAAATTATTAAAAACTATACTAATTTTTGGAGATGATACCTGAAATAATAATATTACATCTTTAAGTAACTTAGTCACATTTGTTGGCCGTTTTATAGGTTCCGGCATTCTGGCAAATTTAGAGAATTCATCAACAATTCTTCTTAAATCATTTGTTTGGCGAATAATAACATCACAATATTGTGAAAGATTACTGTCTTCAGTGCCGACAATTGGTGAATATTTACGCTTTAAGCGTTCTGCTGATAACTGAATTGGCGTTAAAGGATTTTTAATCTCATGGGCAATTCTTCTGGCAACATCTCCCCATGCAGCCAATCTTTGAGCTGAAACTAGATTCGTAACATCATCAAAGGTAATAACATACCCTTCAACTAATTCATTTTCAGAAATTCTTGCTGAAATCCTTACTAAAAGAATTTCAATAGCTCCAGCACGTGTTAATTTGATTTCTTGTTGCTGGGTTTTATTATCATTTTTCTGTATTAACCTAAATAAATCAATAAATTCAGGAACTGCTATTTGAATACTTTTTCCTTCATGATTATCTGAATTCAAATTTAATAACTTTTGTGCAGCTAAATTTATAAACCCAATATTACCATCAGATGATAAGCCAATAACACCCGCAGTAACTCCAGATAAAACACTGTCAAATAATCTACGCCTTCTTTCCGTATAATCATTTGCAGCTATTAAGTCATCTCTTTGACGTTTTACCTGTTTTGTCATGTGATTAAATACACGACTTAACATTGCAATCTCATCATCACCTTTTTCTTCAATCACTTTAACATCAAAGTCGCCCGCACCCAATCTTTGTGCAGCTCCAGCTAATCGACCCACCGGTCTTGATAATCGCTCGGCAAATAACATACCAAGTAGAATTGAGGATAGAATAACAAATGTTGCAAACCCCAGATATAAAAGTCCATATGACCAAAGAATTTTTTCGCGCTGAGACTCCATTGTATTATAAGTAATGGCAGATTCCATTGTTTTATCTAATAGATTAAGAATTTTACCATCAACAGTTCTAGATATGTATAAATATTTATCTTCAAAACTTTCTAATCTAATTAAGCTTCTAAATTCATTATTTGGCCAATCTTCAATTATTATTAAATCACCAAGCTCAGCAGATTTCATTATTTCATCTGAAGGTTCTTCGTAGCCAAACAAGTAGCTTAGCTCTCCCCTTGATCTCAAATTTGCATTTCTATCAATGATATAAGCTTCTTTTAATCCTCTTTGGATTAGCTTTTGAATAGAAATCAATTGCACTCTTAAATCGCTATCACTTACGAATGAGTTTGATTTCTTATATTCATTTAGTCTTACCGACATAAAACTTAAATCAATTTTCAAATCATCTCTTTGTTCGTTTTTATAAGCTTCTGCAGCAGATAAGGAAGATTTCACAACATTCTGAACATTTTTTGAAAACCACCCTTCAACGCCAATACTTAACGTGACAACAGCAAAAACTGCTACAAGAACAGTTGGGATAAGCGCAACAATAGCAAAAACTCTGCTTAAGCGCATGTGTAAACGTGAACCTGCTGATTTTGCTCTTCTAGCAGCAAACATTCTCATAACCGCATATCCAACAATTGAAATAACAACTAAAAGATAAATTCCATCAGCAAGAAGTATTAATCGTAAAATATTACTTAATTTACTACCAAATTCTCCCTGTAATATTGAAACAGTAAGCCCTGTTAAGATTGGTCCAAGTAAGATTAAAGACCAAGCTAAAATTGTTAAAAATTTACGCCGATTACGCCATTGCTTTAATTTGCCAAGTATATTTTTCATCATAAGTCTTTGTTACTTATAGTTCTATATTTACTACACTATGTTGCATCGTTACATCATTTTTTTACTTCTTGTAACTACAATATCTAAATCTTTAATCTTTTTTCTTAGAGTATTGCGATTAATACCAAGTAATTCGGATGTTTTAATTTGATTTCCTCTGGTTGCTGATAGGGATAATGCAATAAGGGGCAGTTCAATTTCTTTTAAAATTCTATTATATAATCCTGGAGGAGGTAAGCTATCGCCATGAAGATCAAAATATCTTTTTATATGCTTTTCAACTGAAGATGATAATTTGCCGTTGTCAGCGTCTAATTCATTTGAATTTACAGATGGAATTAAATTTAAATTTTCTTCAACATGAATAGGTGTAATTTCTTCATCTGAAATTAAAACTACTAAACTATTTATAAAGTTCTCTAATTCTCTTATGTTTCCAGCCCATGGCGCATTTTGAAGCAACTGTATTGCTTTAGCTGATATAACTTTTTTTGGCATTCCTGATAATGCTGATTGCTGTAAAAAATGTTTTGTTAAGTCAGGAATATCCCCCACCCTATCGCGTAAGGGGGGGAGGTTTATATTCACAACATTTAAACGGTAAAATAAATCTTCTCTTATAATTCCTTGGCTAATCAAATTTTGTAATGACAGCCTAGATGATGAGATAAATCTATAATTTTTGCTTATAACTGCATCTGATCTCAATAGATCTAATAATTGCAATTGGGTTTCATCAGACATTTCAGAAATTTCATCAAAGTAAATAGTTGAACTCTTCAATGCTGGAGATATATTCAGATCTTCTTTCCCACCTATTAAAGTTCCTTCTATCTTATCTATATTCGATGAAGATATGTTAATACGAACAAAGTCCATAGGTGCTCTTGGCCCCAAATCATGCATAGTATGAGCCAATAGATCTTTACCAGTTCCACTCTCACCCGTAATAATAGTTGAAAGATCGGTATGTAATACACGCGCTAAAAACCTGTAAACATCCTGCATAAGTGGAGAAGAGCCAATTAGAGGCAATTCTTGATCAACAGCCCCATCTTGCTGGATAATATTATTGTTTGATCCTTGGTTCGATAATGCTTTATTAACCTTTGATAATAATTTTTTTAAATCAAATGGCTTAGGTAAATAATCATAAGCACCTAATTCAGAAGCTTTAATTGCAGTAATTACAGTATTTTGAGCTGAAATAATTATAACGGGTAAATCTTTTCGTTTACGCTTAATAGCTGGTAACATTTCCAACCCATCACCATCTGGTAAATTAACATCAGAAATTACAACATCACCATCACCCTCATCTATCCAACGCCATAATGTTTCTATACTTCCAGTTGCTCTCACTTTACACCCAGCACGGGTTAGTGCTTGTGTTAATACTGCCCTTATTGTTCGATCATCATCGGCAACTAATATTGTTCCATCCATTATATTCTATCCTCTGCAGATTTTTTCCATATAGGAAGGCGTAAAGTAAATTTGGTTCCAGGATGATCTGTGGTACATTCAATCAAACCACCATGACTAGTTACAATTTTTGAGACAAATGCTAAGCCTAGACCTGTTCCATTAACTTTTGATGAAACAAAGGGTTCAAAAATTTCATCAATTATATTTCCAGGAATACCTTTACCATTATCAATTATTTCTATTTGAAGCGGCAGTATTTCTGACTGATTTCCAGAAATAGTATATCTCACTCCAGAATTATAAGATGTGCAAATCACTATTTTTCCACGATCTTTTTGAATTGCTTCACATGCGTTCTTTAAGATATTTTGAAAAACTTGCAGCATTTGATCTGCATCACCAGATGCATCAGGCAATGATGGATCATATTGTTTTGTGAACTTTATTGTTGACGCAAAGCCAGCAGATGATGATCTTATTGCTCTGTCTAAAACGTCATGAATGTTATACGCATCTCTTAGTGCTGGTCGAATATCTGAAAATACTTCAAATCTATCGACTAATGTTCCAATTCTTTTTGTTTCCTGACCTATCATATCGGCCAATTCAACGTCATCATCATTCGCATTCATTGCCAAAAGCTGCGCAGCACCAGAAATCCCAGCAAGAGGATTTCTGATTTCATGTGCAAGCATTGAGGCCATTGCAGTTACTGAACGTGCTGTTGTACGTTGGGTTGACGATTGGTTAATTTTTTGTGCAAAACTATTTGGCTGAATAATCAGTAAATATTTTTCATTATTTTTGTCTAGAGGATTTATATGAAGATTACATTCAAATGATACCCTATCAATTGTGGAAATCTCGACTCCATATTGACTTAGGGATGAATTCTGTTGCCTTACTTGCTTGACCGTTTCTAAAACCACTGAATTTATACCAAAAAAAACTCCTAACTCTTTTCCAAACATTTGTTTTCGAGATGTATGAATTATTTGTTCGGCAGATGAATTACCCTCAATTATTTTGAATTCTGAATTAATAATGAATGCAGGAAAAGGAATTGTATTCCAAACGTGATTAAAATCAATCATTGGCACTTACTAGGCTCCTCTGCAGATAATAAAGAAATCATTTTGAGGACTTTTTGGGGGTCTGTTTCTGTTTGTAATGCCCTTTTATCAATAGAACTGACACCTATATAATCCATATACCATCCCAGATGTTTTCTTGCGACTTTATTTCCATGTCGCTCACCATAAAAGTTTAACATTTCAGTGTAATGCATTGATATCATATTAAGTAATTTATTTCCTGAAGGTATTTCGGGTGGTTTGGTGTTGAATATTTCTGAGGCTATTTGGGATAACAGCCATGGCTTGCCTTGAGCACCTCTACCAATCATTACACCATCAGCTTTTGAATGTTTCATAGCTAATTTTGCAGATGCGCTGTCAACAATATCACCATTAGCAATAACAGGTATATCAACAGACTCTTTCACTTCACGAATTTTTTTCCAATCTGCATTACCTTTATAAAATTGGCATCTTGTTCTCCCATGAATTGTAATCATTTGGATACCAATTTTTTCTGCTCTAATAGACAAGTCAGCTGCATTCAAATCATTGTGATCCCATCCCAATCTAGTCTTTAATGTTACAGGTATATCAACAGCATTTACAACGGCCTCAATTAATTGAAGTGCTAGGTCTGGCGTTCGCATTAATGCCGAGCCTGAGGCTCCATTAACTACACTTTTAGCCGGGCATCCCATGTTAATATCGATTATCTTAGCGCCATTTCCTTGTATTAATTTTGCACATTCAGACATCCAATAAGCATCTCTTCCCGCGATTTGAACGGATGTTCCTTCAACGTTAAATCCTAACTCAGCTCTTGCGCGCGCATCTTTACCTTTTTGCATAATTTCATGACTTGCAACCATTTCGGAAACTACAAGACCTGCCCCAAAACTAGAAACAAGATTTCTATATGGTAAGTCTGTAATACCCGCTAACGGAGATAATAAAACGGGAGGCGATATTGCCTGTTTTCCGATCATTAATGAACTCATGACTAATTAATAGGCATTAAGAATTTTAATAACAAGTTTAAAGTAACTTGCATCGATAATCTTTCGTTCTATAAACAAATGCATGAACTCTATAACAGCCATAATAGTAGCCGCAGGCCGAGGTACTCGCGCTGGAAGTGGAGTACCAAAACAGTACCGCAAAATTGGCCAAAAACCAATTTTACAACATACAATTGAGTCACTGCTCTCTCATAAAGCAATAAGTGAAATAGTATGCGTAATTCATGAAGACGATACGAAACTATACATGAATATGGTAACAAAAATAAATGATAATAGACTTTCAGAACCAGTGCATGGTGGTGCAACTAGGTCAGAAAGTGTATTTGAAGGTATAAAAGCCGCATCAAGCGATTATGTCTTGATACATGATGGCGCTCGACCGTGTCTTCCTATTGACGCACTCGACCGAATTATTACTGGCTTAGAAGATAATGATGCTTGTTTTTTGGCCTTACCAGTAGCCGATACATTATGGTCTATCACAAAAGATAAAATTCAAAAAAATATTCCTCGTAATATGATTTGGAAAGCACAAACGCCACAAGCATTTAAATTAAATCAAATATATAATGCATATAAAAATGCAGATATATCAGCTACAGATGACGTAGCGATAGCACAGTCTGCTGGAATTGAAGTTAAGCCAATTTTAGGTACTGAAAGAAATATAAAAATTACAACCCTTGAAGATTTTGATCTAGCAAAACAAATTTTAGGAAACACCATGGATATAAGAGTTGGTAATGGTTTTGACGTGCACGCCCTTGGAGTGGGAAGCCAAGTAGTTTTGAATGGAATAGAGATAGCTCACACAAATGCATTAATGGGCCATTCAGATGCTGATGTAGCCATGCATGCTATAACTGATGCCATTTTTGGCGCCTTGAGTGAAGGAGATATTGGGCAATGGTTTCCACCATCAGATCAAAAATGGAAAAATGCTTCCTCTGATATATTTCTTCGAAAAGCTGTATTATTATGCAGCGAACGTGAATTTTATATAAATCATATAGATTGCACAATAATCTGCGAAACTCCAAAAATTGGCCCTTATGCAAAAAAAATGTGTGAAAATATTTCTAGGATAACCAATGTTAATGTTGAGAATATATCTATCAAAGCCACAACAACAGAAAAATTAGGTTTTACAGGAAGAAATGAAGGCATAGCAGCTCAAGCAACAGCGACATTGATTAGAAAATGATGCGCTTTATTGCAACATGGTTCTACATTGGCCTCTTGAAGCCAGCTCCTGGAACTTGGGGGTCATTAGGAGCCCTACCATTCATTTACATTTTTTTAATAATTGAATTAAACGTATTGTACTTATTAATTATAAGCACATTAGTTTTTATTCTTGGCTGGCTTGCAACCCTTATCGAAACAAAAGAAAAGTCTGAACATGACCCAAGTGAAATTGTTATAGATGAGGTTGTTGGACAATGGATTACATTTACACCACTGTTTATTATTACATCAAACGAAAAATTTCACACTTCAATATCTAGAAACGTATTTAATATAAATATAAATAGCGAAACTTATTCGATGGATATTATACTTATCTTTTTGTCTTCTTTTATTCTATTTCGTTTTTTTGACATAATAAAACCATGGCCGATAAGTTGGGCAGACCAGATATCGACACCATTTGGAGTAATGTTTGATGATATTCTAGCAGGAATTTTCTCTGCATTATGTTTAACTATTATTTTATTTTTTGGATTATTGTCATGACTAACCTAGAAAAAATACTCAAACTCACACAAAAACTTGGCTGGCGAATAACTACTGCCGAAAGCTGTACCGCCGGGATGATTTCTAGTGAATTGACCGCTATTCCTGGATCTTCAAACTTTTATGACAGAGGATTCATAACTTATTCTAATGATGCAAAAATTGATATGCTTAACGTAAAACAAACTACATTAAGATCATTTGGAGCAGTAAGCGAACAAGTAGCAATTGAAATGGCCATAGGATCTTTAGAAAACTCTATAGCTAATTTAACTTTATCTATTACAGGTATCGCAGGCCCAGGTGGTTCTGAACATAAAGAAGAAGGCACCGTTTGCTTTGGTTTAGCAATTAAGAATGGTTCAATAAGCTCTACTACAAAATATTTTGGCGCTATCGGGCGTAACAATGTGAGAAAAAAAGCAACCGATCATGCAATTAGGTTAATTTTACAAAAATTAAATGAACATGCATAAAGTACATAAAGCGCACAATTAATCAACACCCGACCATATATGTGCCTAATTTATAGACAATTTATACATCCCAACAAAGATGATCGCGTTTAATCTTTATAAGGAACAAGTTTTTCTACAAATGGAAACAAACATTTGGAGGATTTATTATGAATGGCGCAGATACAGCTTGGATAATGGTAGCAACTGCTCTTGTCTTGTTTATGACTTTACCTGGATTAGCATTATTTTATGGCGGACTTGTTAGAGCAAGAAACGTTCTTTCGGTCTTTATGCAATGCTTTGCTATAGCATGTTTAATGTCGATATTATGGCTCACTTTTGGATATTCAATAGCCTTTGGTGAAGGAAACCTTTTTTGGGGTGGTACTGGGAAAATGTTCTTGACAGGGATAAGTTCTGATACTTTATCTGGCACAATTCCTGAGGTTTTATTTTTTGCATTTCAAATGACATTTGCAATAATTACCCCAGCACTAATAGTTGGCGCATATGTTGAGAGAGTATCTTTCTCTTTTGTGCTAACCTTTTCAGCATTATGGATGATCTTAGTATATGCGCCTGTTACTCATTGGATTTGGGGTGGAGGTCTTTTGTCTGGAGCAGACGGTGCATTATTTGCAAATGGCGTTAAAGACTTTGCAGGTGGTATTGTTGTACATGAAACTGCTGGAATAGCTGCGCTTGTAATCGCAATTGCACTTGGGCCAAGATTAAATAAAAATGTTCCACCTCATAATCCTGGTTATGTAATGCTTGGAGCTGCAATGCTATGGGTTGGATGGTTTGGCTTTAATGGTGGATCCCAATTAGCCGCTGATGGTGGTGCGGCAATGGCTATAACCGTTACACACATTTCAGCAGCATCAGCATCATTAACTTGGGCATTATATGAACGAATAAAATATGGGAAATCCTCCCTGGTTGGCCTTGTAACTGGTACAATTGCAGGATTAGCCTCTATCACTCCTGCTTCGGGATGGGTATCTCCTGTTGAAGCTATGATCATTGGTGGAATTGCAGGTATCTTATGTCAAATTATGTGTGAGGTAATAAAAGGGTTTTTCAAAATTGACGATACATTAGATGTATTTGCTGTTCATGGTATAGGGGGCGTTTTTGGAACAATTATGCTTGCCGTATTTGGTTATGCTGGTTGGAGTGAGCAGCTAGGTTCATTACTTGTAGTTGGAATATTTACTATAGTTGCAACTTATTTAATTGTGAAATTTGTAATATTATTTTGCCCCATTCGTGTTTCAGAAGAAAATGAGCTTACCGGCCTTGATCAATCTTCTCATGGTGAACGTGCATATGATATGGCATCATAATTTATTAGGCTCCAATAATAATTAATTTATTGGAGCCTTTTTATCCTAATAATCATTGGTAAAGGGTATTAGCTCTAGCTTCAAAAGCTTTTACTATTCTTTGCATTGCCTCATTGAAAACTACACCAATAAGCGCTTGCAAAACTTTTGACTTAAACTCAAAATCAACAAAGAATTCAGCCTCACAACCAGTATCAATATTATGAAATACCCAATGATTATTTAAATATTTGAATGGCCCGTCTAAGTATTCTACATCAATTGAAAATTTCTCAGGCGTCAAAGTAACTCTTGAACCAAATCGTTCACGAAACACTTTAAATGCAATAATTAAATCTGCTTCAACTATAGTCTTATGATCTTCTTTAATTACATTTCTTATTCTTGATGCAGCACACCAGGGTAAAAATTCAGGATAAGATTCTACATCTGCAACAAGATCATACATCTGTTTTGCAGTGTAAGGCATTATTCGTTTTTCTGTGTGTGTTGGCATATTTGTGTTCTAATAAAATTAAAATCACACGTCATCAAGAAAGTACATGTTAAAGAATATTTTTTCATTGAAGCTATTAAGTTAATAAACTAAAATTTTTTTATATTTATTAGATTTTTATACGAAAGTAATAATGGACCATACAAACTATATTGTAGAGCCAATGATTTCAGCAAAGTCAATTGCTGCAAGATGTGAAGAGCTCGCTGAGGATATCTCACTGTATTTCAAGAATACGGATAAACTTATCGTTGTCGGTCTATTACGAGGCTCATTTGTTTTTATTGCGGATTTAGCAAGAGAATTAGATTTGCCGTGCGAAGTTGATTTCCTTGAAACCTCGTCTTATGGAAATTCTACAGAAAGCTCTCGAGAGGTAAGGATCCTTAAAGATTTGAGAGGTGAAATTGAAGGCCGAGATGTTTTAGTAATCGAAGACATCGTAGATACTGGGCATACATTACACCATGTTAAAACATTATTAGAGTCCAGGAAACCAGCCAGGTTAAAAGTATGCGCCCTCCTAGACAAACCAGCTAGAAGAGAAGTAGAAATTAAAGCAGATTGGATTGGCTTTGAAATTCCTGATGAATTTGTTGTTGGCTATGGTATTGATTATGCCCAAAGGAATAGAAATTTAGATCATATTGGAAAAGTTGTATTTAAATAGGAAACTTATTAACTTAAATTTAATTACTACAACTCATTTAATAAACACGCTTGTTTTCATCTTCACTGTCACCTATTAGATCAACTTCGGCTGGCCAGGTGTATAAGCATTTGACGGCGATTCGTAATATAGAATCCCAAGGTTTTAGCCATCAATAGCTTGAATTAGTGCCATGCGGCCTACAAGCATAAATCTTGAGAGCGAATTAACATGCTAACAGGCACAGTAATTTGGTATAATCCTGTAAAAGGATTAGGTTTCATAAATCCTGATCAAGGTGGCGATGATGTATTTGTTCATATGTCAGCACTTAAAGCTTCAGGCTTAAAAGTTGTAAAAGAAGGCGATATGCTAACTTATGAGTTATTACTAGATGAAAAAACTGGTAAAAAAGCTGCATCAAACATAACAATACTTAAAAAAGATGAAGCCTCTTTATTAACTTCAGCGTCTTCAAAATTAAAAAACCGTGACGAAAAGAAAAAAAAGCATGTAGACCAACCTAAGTCTGATGCAAGTGCATTTTTAGAATTAGGCCTAGACCCAGAGATCGTCAAAGCTTTAGGCTTTCTTGGGTATACAGTCCCAACGCCAATTCAATCTCAAGCAATTCCCGCAGTTTTAAATAAAAAAGATTTAGTTGGATTAGCACAAACTGGAACAGGTAAAACAGCCGCATTTGCTTTGCCATTAATACAACAATTATTAATGAATCCGATCGCTATAAAAGGTCGCTCTGCAAGAGCTATTATTCTTTCTCCTACACGTGAATTAGCGCTACAAATACATGAAGCCTTTGTAAGTTTTGGAAAAAAATTGCCATTAAACTTTACACATGCAATTGGTGGAGCGCCTATACGAAAACAAATGCGTGATTTGTCCAAAGGCGTTGATATTTTAGTGGCAACACCTGGGAGACTTGAAGATTTAGTTGATCAAAAAGGTTTACGATTAGATGAAACAAAATTTTTAGTTTTAGATGAAGCTGATCAAATGCTTGATATTGGCTTCCTACCAGCAGTTAAGCGTATCATATCTAAAGTTAGCAAAGATAGGCAGACGCTGTTATTTTCTGCAACCATGTCGAAAGAAATCAAAAAACTAACCGAAATGTATTTAGATAATCCTATCCAAGTTTCTGTTACGCCTGAAAATTCTACCGTAGATAAAATTGAACAGAGCTTAATGCATCTATCAAAGCAAAATAAAAGTTTAGCATTACAAAGAATAATAACAGCAAATCCCAAAAAGAGAGTTATTGTTTTTTCACGAACTAAACATGGCTCAGACAAACTAGTTAAATGGTTAGGAACACAAAAGATTGCTGCAGATGCAATTCATGGTAATAAATCACAAGGCCAACGTCAAAGAGCATTAGATGATTTTAAAAAGGGTAAAACTTATGTTTTAATCGCCACTGATATAGCAGCACGTGGCATAGATATTCCAGGTATAGAAATTGTTATAAACTTTGATTTACCGAATGTTCCAGAATCTTACGTACATCGTATTGGTCGTACTGCTCGTGCTGGTGCTAATGGTAAAGCAATTGCATTTTGTGCACCTGATGAACACAAACAATTATGGGATATCGAAAAGATTATTAAAATGGATATTCCAGTTGTAGAAATAGATGGCCTTACACAGAATTTAATTCCAAGTTTTGAAAAACCTGTGCCAAGAAGAAGAGGTGGAGGTGCCAATTCAAAAAGAGGATCGGGACCAAGGGATAATAATCGAAACAAAATTAAATCTGGAAAAAAAATGTTCAAAGGCAAAGGAAATAAAACACCTCGTAGATGATAAGGTTTACATTAACTTTGGGCAGTAACTTATTTTAATTAATTGAAAAATTATTTTCCAAACTTCTCTAATCTAGCTTTTCTCAATCTTGAAAAATCATCACCAGCATGATAACTTGAACGGGTTAATGGTGATGCAGAAACCATTAAAAAACCTTTATTATATGCAGTTTTTTCATAAACTTTGAATTCATCAGGCGTAACAAATCTATCAACAGCATGATGTTTAGGAGTGGGTTGTAGATATTGACCAATTGTAAGAAAATCAATATTGGCAGCTCGCATGTCGTCCATTATTTGAACTACAGATTGTTTATTCTCACCTAGCCCAACCATAATTCCTGATTTTGTAAACATGGTAGGATCAATTTCCTTTACTCGTTGCAATAACCTTAATGAATGAAAATATCGTGCTCCTGGCCTTACTTCTGGATAAAGACCAGGAACAGTTTCTAAATTATGATTGAAAACATCAGGTTTTGCATCAACTACAACTTTCAAAACATTATCATCACACCTAATAAAATCTGGAGTAAGAATTTCTATTGTAGTGTTTGGGGATTTTTTTCTAATTGCTCGAATAGTTTGCGCAAAATGCTCAGCTCCACCATCTTGAACATCATCTCGATCTACAGAAGTTACAACAACGTGATTTAATCCAAGTTTTTTTACTGCATCTGCAACTCGACCAGGTTCAAATATATCTAGATCTTCTGGGGGCTTACCTGTTGCTATGTTACAAAATGTACAAGCTCGAGTACATACTTCACCCATAATCATCATCGTTGCATGTCCTTGAGACCAGCACTCTCCAACATTTGGACATCCAGCTTCTTCACATACAGTTACTAATTTATTATCACGCATTATATCGCGTGTTTTTTTATAACCTTCAGAAACCGGCGCCTTAACTCTAATCCAAGAAGGCTTACTCGGTTGCGCATTATCAGGCTTATTTGCTTTCTCTGGATGGCGCTCTGCTGGAATAGTTAAATCACGCATAAAATAGATCCTTGTTTAAGAACTATATATATAATGTTGTAATGAATGTCTTGTAGGAAAAATCCAATAAAATTTAAATCATATAATATATATTCTTTGAAATTATCTAAAATATAGAATTAATTTTCTGGATCAAGAAGGGCCAAAAGATTAATTCTTATTGGCCCTTTTATTTATTTAACAGATTAGAAAATTATATTTATTCAAACCTGTCAGCATTCATTACTTTATTCCAGGCAGAAATAAAGTCAGTGACAAATTTATCTTTATTATCTTCTTGTGCATAAACTTCGGCTAAAGCTCTTAATTCTGAATTTGATCCAAAAACTAAATCCACTCTGGTTGCAGTTCTTAAAACTTTACCAGAATTCCTATCTTTTGCTTCGTAACTGTTAGGTCCTGTTGAAGACCATTCAACGTTCATATCTAAAAGAACATTAAACCAATCACTATTTAAATTACCATCAGTATTCCAAATTCCATGTCCAGATGAACTAATGCCTAATGAGCGGAACCCACCTATTAATACGGTCATTTCTGAAGCTGTTAAGCCAAGCATATGAGCACGATCTAATAGCATTTCTTCAGGTGAAACGGTAAAATCAGTCTTTTGGTAATTTCTAAAACCATCAGCCATTGGTTCAAGCACCGCAAAAGATTCACCATCCGTTTGTTCTTCTAATGCATCCCCGCGCCCTGGAGAAAATGCAACCTCAATACCACAAGCCATTTCTATTCCAATGCCACCAGCCAAAACTATTACGTCCGCCAAACTTGCATTATGATTTTCAGCAATAGGTTTTAAAACATTTAATACACGAGTTAACTGCTCTGGCTTATTTGCATCCCAGTTTTTTTGTGGCGCTAATCTTATACGAGCACCATTCGCACCACCTCTCATATCTGTTCCACGAAAAGTGGATGCAGATGCCCAGGCAGTTTCAATCAATTCTAATGCTGATAGGCCACAAGACTTAAGGTCTTCTCGAACGGCTGAAATATCGTAATCAGTAGAACCAAGAGGTATAGGATCTTGCCAAATCATCTCTTCTTCTGGAACTTCTGGGCCTTGGTAACGTATTTTTGGCCCCATATCTCTATGTAGTAATTTGTACCAAGCCCTTGAAAATGCATCAGCTAATTCTTGCGGATTTTGGTGGTAACGTTCTGATATTGCTCTATATGACGGATCTTTTATCATTGCCATGTCAGCTGTTGTCATCATAGGCGTTACTTTCAAATCTGCATCGTCCACCTCAGGCGCCATATCAGATTCCACAATATTAATTGGGTGCCAGATATTTGCCCCTGCAGGACTTTTAGTTAATGCCCATTCATATTTAAATAATAAATCAAAATATCCATTGTCCCATTGTGTAGGATTAGCTGTCCAGGGCCCTTCAATTCCACTTGTTGTTGTATCTCTACCAACACCAGTGCCATGACTATTTATCCAACCGAAACCCATTTGTTCAATCGGACCACCCTCAGGTTCTGCGCCCACAAGATTAGGATCACCTGCACCATGAGCTTTACCAAAAGTATGGCCACCAGCTACTAAGGCTACAGTTTCTTCGTCATTCATTGCCATTCTACCAAAGGTTTCACGAATATCTTGAGCACTTAATAATGGGTCAGGATTACCGTTTGGGCCTTCTGGATTAACATAAATTAGACCCATTTGAACAGCAGCTAGGGGATTTTCCAAGGATTGGCGAGTATCTTCGTATCGATTGTCTGCTAACCAGTCAGTTTCAACACCCCAGTAAATATCTTCTTCAGGATGCCAGATATCTTCGCGGCCACCACCAAATCCAAAGACCTCACCTCCCATTGATTCAATCGCAACATTTCCAGTTAATATAAGTAAATCTGCCCATGAAATTTTATTGCCATATTTTTGTTTTATTGGCCAAAGTAACCGTCGTGCTTTATCCAGATTTCCATTATCAGGCCATGAGTTTAGTGGCGCAAAACGCTGAGCACCTGTGCCGCCACCTCCACGGCCATCGCCTGTGCGGTAAGTACCAGCGGCATGCCATGTCATTCTTATGAAAAATGGGCCATAGTGGCCATAATCTGCCGGCCACCAATCCTGTGAATCAGTCATCAATGCATGTAGATCTTTTTTTAATGCATCATAATCTAACTGCTTGAAAGAATCTTTATAGCTAAAATCAGACCCCATTGGATTTGATTTAACATCATGTTGTCGCAAGATATTGAGGTTTAATTGATTTGGCCACCAATCTTGATTGGTTGTACCTGTATTACTTGTAGTATTACCACCATGCATTACTGGGCAAAGTCCCGCGTTATCTTTCATAATTTTCTCCTAGCTCAAACTTGTTCTTAAAAGAGTATTTATTTACTGTAAATTTGGTGAGTTATGAGAAGCTTTTTCAAACAGAAAATTACACCCGACTCAAAACTAATTTAAGAAAATACATAACATAAGCGCCAGTCATCGCACAAGAAAGTTCATCCACTTATTTTCATTGATATTAATTAATAGAAAAATAAATATTATTATTTTTCTGGTGCTTTTAATACCAGCAAGCTAGTTAAGATACATGATTACTGCTTCAGATAAAATGGCCGATCATAAAGGCAGAGAACATCACATAAGTCCTTTTGCTGAATTTATAAAGCAAATTATATATGGCGGAAATGACGGTATTGTAACCACATTTGCAGTTGTTGCTGGATTTGCAGGTGCTGGAGCTGAGGGAATTGCAGAAATTGGTGGAATAGCAGTTTTATTATTTGGATTGGCTAATTTGTTTGCAGATGGAGCTGCAATGGGATTGGGTGAATTCTTATCTGCTCGATCAGAACAAGATCTTTATCATTCTATCCGTGAGAAAGAGCTTCACGAAATAAAAAATAACCCTGAAATGGAGCGCATTGAATCTATCGAAATGTTACAAGACAGAGGTTTTTCTTTAGAACACGCCCAAGAAATGACAGATATTTTAGAACATTATCCCGAACATTATGCTGACTTTATGATGACGTATGAAATACAAATGGCAGATCCAAATGGAGAAAATCCAATATTTAATGGATTGGCAACATTTATGGCATTTATATGTTTTGGAATAATTCCTCTCTTACCATACTTTATTTTAGAAGCTAATAGCTTTACCTTTCAAGTATCTGTATTTTCAACATTTTTTGCACTAATAGCATTAGGTTTACTGCGATATTTTGTTGTCAGACAAAATATATATAGGAGCGTTAGCGAAACAGTTCTAGTTGGTGGTG
>Ga0206130_10000775_pt1 | contig 50455 bp, 47 predicted proteins | sample Helgoland_Spring_9_FD_148637 | JGI IMG/M metagenome (GOLD analysis project Ga0206130, IMG submission 148637) | Pelagic subsurface seawater microbial communities from Kabeltonne, Helgoland, North Sea - Helgoland_Spring_Bloom_20160512_1 | ecosystem: Environmental > Aquatic > Marine > Epipelagic ...
AAGCTCCTCCAAATGAATGGAGAAGCTTTTTAAGATGAAATGAATCTACTTTACAAATTCTAATGCAATTAAGGGGTTAATAGTGAAACATACTAATACCATGTAACAAACGGCAAAATTATGTAACAAACGGGTAAATAATATATAGAACGGTTTTTTGGTGTTTGTAAGTAGTTGATTATAAGTAAGTTATTCCCTTACTTTTGGTAAGGGAAACGCATGAGACATCACGAACTGGAGTGCTTTTTTTAAAAAAAACAAGCTGTGTGTTGAGGATAAACTATGCCACTCTAGCTAATTTTTAGTCCATTAGCTGCCTCATGAGCCGCATCGGGATTCACAAAAACAAGTTGACCATCGGGAGTTTCGGTCATTAAAATCATTCCTTGACTTTCGACACCTCGCAAGGCACGTGGGGCTAAATTCACCAAAACGGTGACGCGTTTTCCAACCACAGATTCGGCCGTAAAACTATCCGCAATGCCGGACACAATCGTGCGAATATCCAAGCCTGTATCTACTTGAAGCACCAATAATTTTTTGGCTTTGGGCATTTTTTCAGCCGAAATAATGGTTCCCACTCGCATATCTAACTTCGAAAAATCTTCAAAAGAAACGGTTTCTTTTTGAGGTTCTACAACCTTGTTGGAAAGGGTGTTTGCCAATTTACTTTGGGCTAATTTTTCTAATTGGTGTTCAATCTCAGCATCTTCAATTTTAGCAAATAATAAGGTGGCTGTTCCAATTTGGTGTGCCGGTTCTAAAAGAGTCGCTCCCTTTTCTACCGCCTCCCAAGAATGGGTTGGCAACTGAAGCATTGTTTTTAGTTTTTGAGAAGTTGTTGGTAAAAACGGTTCAGAAACAATGGCCAAAGCAGCCGAAACCTGAAGGGCCACATACATAATGGTTTGTACCCGTTCTGGATCCGTTTTGATCAATTTCCACGGTTCTTCATCGGCTAAATATTTATTTCCCAAACGAGCCAGGTTCATCAGTTCCTGACTGGCTTCTCTAAAACGGTAGCGCTCAATCGATTTTGATAAACTCGCAGGAAAGGCGTTTACTTTTTCTAAAGTTTCAGTATCGATCTCAGAAAATGCCTTTGGACTCGGCACACTTCCTTCATAGTATTTATGAGTCAATACAAGCACTCTATTAATGAAGTTTCCAAAAATAGCCACAAGTTCGTTGTTATTTCGTGCTTGGAATTCCTTCCATGTAAAGTCTGTATCTTTTGTTTCGGGAGCTGTTGCCGTTAATACATACCGCAATACATCCTGTTTTTCAGGGAAGTCTTTTAAGTACTCTGGCAACCAAACCGCCCAGTTTTTGGAGGTGGATAATTTTTGACCTTCAAGGTTTAGAAATTCATTGGCAGGGACATTTTTGGGGAGGATATAACTCCCTTCTGCTTTGAGCATTGCTGGAAATATAATGCAGTGAAATACTATGTTATCCTTTCCTATAAAATGTACCAAAGTGCTGTCTTTGTCTTTCCAATACGGTTCCCAATCCTTGCCTTGACGCTGTGCCCATTCTTTGGTGGATGAGATGTAGCCAATAGGTGCATCAAACCACACATAGAGTACTTTTCCATCGCCCCCTTTGACAGGAACAGGAATCCCCCAATCCAAATCGCGAGTGACAGCACGCGGACGTAAACCGTCCTCGATCCACGATTTACATTGCCCATAAACGTTCGGTTTCCAATCGGCTTTATGTCCATCTAAAATCCATTCCTTTAAGAATGCTTGATGTTTATCGAGTGGTAAAAACCAATGTTTTGTTTCTTTTAAACTGGGAGTTGCCCCAGTTATGGCTGATTTTGGGTTGATTAAATCCGTGGCATTGTGGGTCGTTCCACAGGCCTCACACTGATCGCCATAACTTTCTTCATTGCCACATTTTGGGCAGGTTCCCACTACAAACCGATCGGCCAAAAACTGATTGGCTTCCGCATCGTATAGTTGAGCGGTTGTTTCTTCAATAAATTCACCGTTCTCATAAAGTGTCTTAAAAAATTCAGAAGCAGTTTCGTGATGATTTTTTGCAGAGGTTCTGGAATAATTATCAAACGAAATGCCAAAATCGTCAAAAGAGGTTTTGATATTGGCATGGTAGCGATCTACAATATCCTGAGGAGTAACACCTTCTTTTTTGGCTTTGAGGGTGATGGGCACTCCGTGTTCATCACTTCCACAAATAAAAGCCACATCATGACCTTGTAAACGCAAGTAACGTGCATAGATGTCTGCAGGTACATACACACCGGCCAAATGACCAATATGAATGGGGCCATTCGTGTAAGGTAAGGCAGCGGTAATTGTAAAACGTTTTGACATTGAATTCTGAATTATGAACACAAAAATACACAATATTACGTCCAATTTGAAACAGAACTTTACAGAAATTCCTATCTTTACAAAAAGCCCTTGAAAATGATGCTTAAGACTTTAATGTGGTGCCTTTTTATACTGACCCACTCAGAACCAAATAAGACGCTTATGGATTTCTCTAACACTTCCTCTTTTTCTTCGAACCCCTCTTCAGAATTAATACGACCACCCTATTTAAAAACTGGAGATACAGTCGCCATTGTGGCACCTTCAGGAGTTTTAAAACAGGATGCAGAAGTGATTCAAAAAACAAAAATGCTTTTGAACCGTTGGGGATTGGAAGTGGTTTTTGGATCGCAACTCCAAACAAAAGCCCATCATTTTGCAGGCACAGATGCCCAACGAACAAGCGATTTTCAACTGGCCTTGGACAACCCAACTGTCAAAGCAATTTGGTGCGCACGTGGGGGCTATGGATTGCTTCGAATTATTGATGCTTTGAATTTTGAAAAATTTAAAACCCATCCCAAATGGATTGTTGGGTACTCAGACGTGACGGTTTTGCACAATGCCTTAAATAATTTGGGTTATGAAAGTTTGCATGCCATGATGTGTATCAACCTTACGGACGATGCCAGCGCCATAGAACAGTCGGTAGAAACCTTAAAAGCGGGACTGTTTGGCAGCTTAAAAAATTATGAAATCGAGGGACATTCTGAGAACAGACCCGGAACTGCAACAGGATTGCTTGTGGGCGGAAATTTGTCTTTATTGACTGCTGGATTGGGGAGTAGTACACAACTTGATACCAAAGGAAAGCTTGTTTTTATAGAAGAAATTGGCGAATACAAATACCATATCGATCGGCAGTTACAAAGTTTGAAACGTGCCGGTTATTTTAAAGACTGTGCCGGCGTGATTGTTGGCGATATGAGTCAAATTAAAACCAACGATCCCAGTTGGGGACACTCCATTGAAGCTACCGTTTTAGAGGTGCTCAAAGATACCAAAGTACCGGTTGCTTTTGGGTTTCCGGCAGGACATGAATTTGAAAATCGCGCCCTTTATTTTGGAAGAAACACTCGATTGGAAGTGACCAAATCAAAAATACGGGTCTTATTTATAGATTAATCTTTTTTGTATGATTTCAAACACTCCAACACCCCCCTATTATGCCGTTATTTTTAGTTCTGTACGTACAACAGACCCCAAAGGCTACGCCGAAATGAACGCTCTTATGAATGCACTCGCAGTTGAACAAGAAGGCTTTTTGGGGATGGAAAATGCGCAGTCTGACATTGGGATTACTATTTCTTATTGGAGCGACTTGGAGGCAATCAAACGCTGGAGGGATCACTTGGAGCATCAAAATGCACAAAGGGAAGGTCAAAACCGTTGGTACCAACACTATAAAGTACGGATTGCCAAAGTTGAACGTGCCTATGAATTTCTAAAAAAATAAGATTCCGATGTCTGAGTCCTACAAACGTGGCATTTTAGGAGAACGCAAGGCAGTGGAGTATTTGAAGTCTAAAGGCTATCGGATTTTGGCACAAAACTATCGCTACTTGAAAGGTGAGGTGGATATTTTAGCACAAAAAGGCAACTGTTTGGCAGCGGTAGAAGTTAAAACCCGAAGTAATTCTGACTTTGGTGCCCCCGAAGAGTTTCTGAAACCAGAACAAATACAACGCATCATCAAAACAGTAGATTATTTTGTGACCTCCAAAAATTTAGAGGTGGAAGTGCGTTTTGATATCATTGCGATTGTACTCACACCGCACAATTTAGAATTGGAGCATATCGAAAATGCATTCTATCACTTTTGATCCAACACCGCTTTTAAGTCGTTTAAGGAATAGGGCTTGGCTGTAATGACTTTGGAAGCATCCAACACAAAGTAGGTTGGCGTGGATTGAATCGCATAGGTTTTTGTGATCTCATGGGTCCATTTTCCTTTGGCAATGCTGTGTGTGAATTCCGACCATGGTAGAATTGTTTTACTCCATTGGGCTGGGTTCTTTTCGATTCCTATGGCTACCACTGTGATCTTTTTTTCGGGGTGACTTGAAATATAGGCATGAACTTCAGGAAGTTCATTTAAACAATGGCTGCAATCGCTGCTCCAAAAAATCAATAAATAGCTGTCCGCACCGGCCAAATCATAAAGCGATACGTTTGAAGTTTCCGAAGGGTTTTCTAAGACAAAATTAGGGGCTTTTTCTCCCAAAGCAATTCGCATAAAGGTTTCTAAAGTTGTGATGAGTTCTGTGTCGTTTTGTTGACGTGCCAACGGTAAGACATAGGTTTTTGTGAGATAGACCGCCAAAGCAGCATCGCCAGAGGTTTCTAGGAGTTCCCTAAAAGCATTCAACGTTGTTAATTGGTAGGACGGCTCGGTAGTTGCTAAGGTCTTATAGACCACATCTATATTTGATTGATAGTCTAGAAGGGAAGGGATTTCAGAAAATTGCATCCGAAATACATAGTCAAGGAATTTGTCGATTATAAAATTAGAATTTTGAAGAACGGGGTCTTTAAAATCTATGGCTTCAAAATACTTTGTTTTTAGATTAGATATGTATTCAGAAACTGTTTCAATATGCGAAGGAATATAGGGCTTGGTCGCTGAAATAAAATGTGCCGCAAGGGTTACTTTTGAAAGCCGTTCGTACGCCTTCTGAAGACTGTCTATTTTTTGAGCACGAAGTTTGTAATTCAAAGTATCTAGCGTTGGCTGTGTGTACAGTTGTACAAACTCATTTTGTGCATTTGCCATCAATTGGTGGTACGATTGCAGAAGTTGATTTTCTTTGGAGTTGGTAAATTCTACCCCCGTTTCATTCTTAAAATTAAACAACACAGACTCGGTTCCGGAGTAAATGAATTCAAAGTTATTTTCGGATTGAGGGAGTGCATATACCAATCGATACATGCCCGCAGGAGCAGACGCCTCGAGTTCGATTTGCATTTCGCCATTGGGGTTGACCGCTCCATACGCCACATAGTTTGTTTTGCCCTCCGAAAGGTGGTATAACATGGTTGTTTTGAATGCATTGGCAGGAGAAAAAACGCCTTTGATTTGGTGTTGTGCCACTGCTAAAAGAGGACTGACTAAACTTAAATATAGAAGGTATTTACGCATAAGCTGGGGTGTTTATAGACCCCAAATATAAGCATCTTATGACAAAAACTAGGATGCTAAAATAGGTTTCAAGGCTTCTAACCCTTGCTGCACAGAGTTGATGTCAGAAAAACGCATCAAAAGACGAAGCCCTAAACGCATTTGTTTTTCCTTAATAGAACAGCTTTTTGGGTGTGCTTGAACGTATTGCAGTATTTTTGAGAAATGAATGCTTTGATAAAAACGACTGTCTTGGTCACTAATAAAATATCCCACTAGTTTGTGATTTTTCATCACTACTTTGTCAAACCCTAAAGTCGTTGCCAACCACTTGATGCGTACACTGTCTAAAAGATCGACCACTTGTGTGGGCAATGCTCCAAATCGATCGATTAAATCGCGTTCAAAACGCTGCAATTCATCTTCGGTTTTCAGTGTGTTTAATTGCGTATAGAGGCTTAAACGCTCAGTAATATTATTGACGTAATCATCTGGAAATAATAAAGAAAAATCTGTGTCAATGGTTACATCTCTTACAAATTCTTTGGTGTTAATGTCTTCGTTATAAAGCGTCTTAAATTCGGTTTCTTTAAGTTCTTCGATAGCTTCATTGAGAATTTTTTGATAGGTTTCAAATCCAATATCATTTATAAACCCGCTTTGCTCACCTCCCAACAAATCCCCTGCCCCACGAATTTCTAAATCTTTCATGGCAATATTAAAACCACTCCCAAGAGCTGTGTATTGCTCTAAAGCAGAAATGCGTTTGCGTGCCTCATCGGTCATCGCATGATACTCGGGTGTGATAAAATAACAAAATGCTTTTTTGTTGCTACGTCCCACTCTCCCCCGCATTTGGTGTAAGTCACTCAGTCCAAAATTATTGGCATTGTTAATTAAAATGGTGTTGGCATTGGGCACATCCAAACCACTTTCTACTATGGTGGTACTGACCAAAACATCAAATTGACCATCCATAAAATCGAGCATCAATTGCTCTAACTTACGTCCTTCCATTTGACCATGTCCCACACGAATTTTGGCATCGGGTACCAATCGCTGTAAAAGTCCCGCTACTTCTTTAATATTTTCAATTCGGTTGTGTATAAAATAGACCTGCCCTGCCCGTTGAATTTCATATTGAATGGCATCACGAATGACTTCTTCGTTGAGACGAATGACATTGCTTTCGATCGGAAAACGGTTGGGTGGTGGGGTTGTAATCACCGATAAATCCCGAGCTGCCATCAAACTAAACTGAAGGGTTCGCGGAATGGGAGTTGCGGTCAGTGTGAGTACATCCACATTGTCTTTGAGGGTTTTGAGTTTTTCTTTGACTGCCACTCCAAATTTTTGTTCTTCATCGACAATTAACAAGCCTAAGTCTTTAAATTTCACGGATTTATTCACCAATTGATGTGTCCCAATAATAATATCTAAACTCCCCGACTCTAATTGTTCTAGAGTTTCTTTGCGTTGTTTGGTGGTTTTGAACCGGTTGATATAATCAACCCTCACAGGGAATTCTTTCAATCGTGCTTTAAATGTTTTGGCATGTTGAAATGCTAGAATTGTAGTTGGCACCAAAATAGCGACTTGTTTGCCATTATCAACGGCTTTAAAAGCAGCTCTGAGAGCGACTTCTGTTTTTCCGAATCCTACATCCCCACAAATCAAACGGTCCATCGGACGATCGCTTTCCATATCTGATTTGATATCGGCGGTCGCTGTTATTTGATCGGGAGTGTCTTCAAAAACAAAGGAGGCTTCCAACTCCATCTGCATAGAAGTATCAGGGTTGTATCTGAAGCCTGTTTTTAACTTGCGTTTGGCATAGAGTTTTATCAAATTAAAAGCAATTTCCTTGACCCTTGATTTGGTTTTTTGCTTTAACACTTTCCAAGCCTTGCTTCCTAGCTTATAGACTTTTGGAGGCTTGCCATCTTTTCCATTAAATTTGGTGATTTTGTGAAGGGCATGAATGCTGAGATATAAAACATCTCGTTCGCCATAAAATAGCTTGATGGCTTCTTGTTTTTTGCCTTCTACATCAATCTTTTGAAGGCCTCCAAACTTTCCTATCCCATGATCAATATGTGTGATATAATCGCCGATTTCGAGTTTTGTGAGTTCTTTAAGGGTAATGGATTGTTTTTTAGAAAATCCATTTTTAAGATGAAATTTATGATACCGTTCAAAAATTTGGTGATCGGTATAACACACAATTTTTTTGTCATGATCGATGAATCCCTGGTATAAGGACAATACAATGATTTGACAGTGGACGTCTTGATCAACGGTTTCAAAAATGTCATAAAACCGCTGCGCTTGCTGAGGGTTTGAACAACAGATATAATTTTGATAGCCCAAATCGTGATGGGTGTTTAAATCTTCTATAATGCGGTTGAACTGCTTATTAAAGGAGGGTTGAGGACTGACTTGAACCTCTAATTGTTGTTCTTTTTTAGGAGCTAAAACAGCGGTGCTTCCAAATTCAACGACCGAAAAGTCCAACAACTGAGATTTGAACTCAGCAGAGGTGCAAAACAAATCTTCTGGGCGGCTGTGATTGAGATCCGTAGAAAGCTCATTATATGCCTCGGTAGCTTTTTCTTGAAGTGTATCCGTTGCTGCTAAAAACGTAGGGATATTTTTAGCAAAGACCCGCGTTTTGGAAGTAGTATATTCTAAAAACCCTTGGCGGGTTTCGTTGCGTAATTTATGCTCAATGTTGGGAATGATTTGAAGTTTTTTGATGGGCTTGATAGAGAGTTGGGATTCAATATCAAAGGTTCGAATGCTGTCCACTTCATCCCCAAAAAATTCAATTCGATAGGGTTTGTCATGCGAAAATGAAAACACATCCACAATCCCCCCACGGACTGAAAACTCTCCAGGTTCAGTGACAAAATCAACCCGTTGGAACTGATACTCGAAAAGAACTTCATTAAAGAAATCTAAGTTCAATGTTTCGCCTGCCACCACTTTAAAGGTGGATTTCTCTAATTCTTTTCTAGACAATACTTTTTCAAAAAGTGCTTCTGGATAGGTGACAATAAGTGCTGGTTTTTTTTGAGAATTGATTCGACTTAATACCTCAGCACGCAACAATACATTGGCATTGTCGGTTTCTTCAATTTGATAAGGCCTGCGATAACTTCCTGGATAAAACAACACTTCGTTGTCATCGAGTAATTCCTCGAGGTCATTCAGGTAATAGGCCGCTTCTTCCTTGTTTTCAAAAATCAACAAAAATGGTTGGTTGATTGTTTTAAATACACGAGCAATTGTGAAAGATAAAGAAGACCCTAAAACTCCTTTCAAATGCACTTTTTGCTTGGGTTCGGACAGCACAGTGCTCAGTTTTTGATGAATCAAAGACTGTTGAAATTTTTGAGAAAGGATGGTTTTACTCAACTAAAAAATTTTTGCAAAGATATGATAATAGTCTTTGAATTTAATTATTATTTAAGCGTAAATGCTTTTAAAAATTCTTCTTAAAATATAAAAAAATATGTAGATTTGTGGAGCTAAATTTACAAACCTATGTCCATTTCAGATTTATTCAATAGTGGTTTTACCACACGAAATCAAGATCATTTTGCTTCTATAGTAAGTGTTGCTTTCAGTGACAATTTCATAAGTCAAGAAGAAAAAGATTTTTTAGAACGTCTTGCTCACAACTTAGATATTTCAAAAGAAACCTATTTACAAATTTTAAAAGATTATAATTCACACCCTATCAATCCTCCCATTTCGCAGGAAGCACGTATTGAACGCTTGTATGATTTGGTACGTATGGTGTATGCAGATCATATCAAAGACACACACGAAGTGACCTTGCTTAACAAACTAGTCGTTGGGCTCGGATTTCAAACGGAAATGGCATCAAAAGTGGTCAGCACTTCCTTGAAATTAGCCTCTAATAAGGTGGATTTTGAAACGTTTCAAAAAGAGATGAATCTTCTTTTTTAAATTAAATAGTTCCAACTTTCGACCCTTCATCCAAAATACGCATCAAACCTTCTTGAGCAACAGAAGCGATTAAATTTCCTTTGGAATCAAAGATACTTCCTCTTGAAAACCCCCGTGAGTTCGAAGCACTCGGACTGTCAATCGCATATAAGAGCCATTGACTGATATCAAAATCGCGGTGAAACCACAAGGCATGGTCTAAACTGGTATAAAACACTTCTTTTGTGTTTAAAAATTCGCGATGCGGCATCGAGGCAGGACGCAAAATATTGTAGTCCGAAGCATAGGCCAGTAACTGATGTTGGAGAGGAACATTGATTGTGAGTTCCTCGCAGGTTTTAAACCATATATTATCAAATGGCGGACTGTTTTTGACCAACTTGGTAAGCATATTATCAACAGGCTTAAATTCAAATACTTTTGGCAAAAAAGACTTGTAACGCTTGTAGGTGTCTGGAATGACATCCTTAAATTGTTCAATTTGGTTGAGACTGTCCATCAATTCATCTGGTGGGAATACATTGGGCATTGAAATTTGATGATCGACACCTTCTTGTTTTAGTTGAAAGGATGCCGACATATTAAAGATTGCCTTTTCATTTTGAAACGCAACCACACGACGGGTTGTAAAACTACCCCCATCCCTTATAACATCGACTTCATATTTTATCGGAACGTCAATGTTTCCACCCAAAATAAAATAGGCATGCATTGAATGTGCATAGCGATCTTCGGGAACGGTTTGATAGGCCGCATGAAGCGATTGTGCCAAGACTTGCCCTCCAAAAACACGCTTCCATGGAGCTTGGTAGTTTTTACCAATAAAGGTGTGGTCATTGATTTTTTCAAGCGTTATTAACTGGATAAGTTCAGAAAGGGATTTCATAGTTTAGAATTTTTTGCAAAAATAATCTTTTTGTGTACAAAATGTCTTTTAAATTCTTTTAACAAAGTGTTAAATTTTGTAACATTGGAACCCTATTAGAGTCTAATAATTAAAACCTATGGATATACTATTATTTTCAATTGCTGCTTGCTTAATGGTTCTCGGAATCATTGGGAGTTTTTTACCTGTTTTGCCAGGGCCTATTACAAGTTGGGTGGGTCTTTTGGTGCTGTACTTGATGCCCAAAATTGAGGTGCGTCTTGGAACCTTAATTATCACTCTGATTGTAGCTATTTTGATTTGGATTTTAGATTACATTATTCCAGCGCTTGGCACTAAAAAATTTGGGGGTACCAAAGCGGGAATGATTGGTACGACCATTGGACTCATTGTTGGTCTGCTTGCACCAATTCCTGGAGGGATTCTTATTGGTCCTTTTTTAGGAGCATTTATCGGGGAGTTGATAAACAAAGCCGATTCTAAAACTGCCCTAAAAGCTGCTTTTGGAAGTTTCTTAGGATTCTTAACTTCTGCATTTATAAAATTTGTGGTGGCTGTGATCTATTTGGGACTGTTTATATCTATAATTTGGGATCATAAATCTGATCTATTTTAACGCTGCACCGTTTTTAACAAAACTTTTAATCAATATTTTATAATTTACATTAATTTCACCCTCTAATAAAAACAAACACTTTTACTATGAACAAGTACATTTCTATTTTATTCTGTGGATTATTTCTCTTGTCCTCTACCCTAGTTGCACAAGAAAAAGAAGCTTCCAACTACAACTACAACGATGCTTTTGGGCATGATTTTTACACTAAAAACGGAACTGCAACGCGCTCTGCAAGCGGAAAACCCGGGCATGCTTACTGGCAAAATAGTGCCGATTACAAAATCGATGTTAACTTAAACGAAAGCACCAAAGAAATTTCGGGCTCGGAAACTATCACTTACACAAATAACAGTCCAGATGCATTGGATTTTTTATGGATGCAATTGGATCAAAATTTATTTAAAATAGATTCTCGTGGAAAGTCAATTGTTCCAATCCGTGGAAGTCGAAATGGCGATAAAGGTCAAAATTTTGATGGTGGATATGGCATCAATACGATTCAACTTATTTATAAAAAAGGACGCCGTTCTACAGAAGTAAATACCACCTATACAATTGTAGATACACGAATGAAAGTAAACCTTCCAAAAGCGTTAGAAGCCAATGGCGGAACTGTTGGAATTAAAATTGATTTCTCATTTACTTCTCCTGATTATGGATCGGATCGAATGGGTGTTTTAGAAACTAAAAATGGTCGTGTTTTTACACTCGCTCAGTGGTATCCAAGAATGTGTGTGTATGACGATGTGAGTGGATGGAATACGCTTCCTTACTTAGGTGCTGGAGAATTTTATTTGGAATACGGAACATTTGATGTAAACATTACAGCTCCTTCAACTCATATAGTGGTGTGTTCAGGAGCTCTTTTAAACCCCTCTGAAGTTTATACACAAGAACAACAAAATAGATTGAAAAAAGCGGAAGCGAGTGATGCTACTGTCATGATCCGATCGGAATCGGAAGTGACCCAACCAAGTTCACGACCTACAAATTCCCCTACTCTAACATGGAAGTTTAGAATTGAAAATTCAAGAGATGTCGCTTGGGCTTCCTCTGCAGCTTTTATATTGGATGCTGCACGAATCAATTTACCGAGTGGAAAAAAATCTCTAGCAATGTCTGCTTACCCAGTAGAAAGTGTGGGACAAGATGGTTGGTCGCGTTCTACTGAATATACAAAAGCTTCTGTTGAGCATTACTCCGAAAAATGGCTAGAATACCCTTACCCTGCAGCGATTAATGTTGCTGGAAACGAAGGGGGTATGGAATATCCAGGAATTGTGTTTTGTAATTATGAATCAAAAACAGCGCGTTTGTGGGGAGTAACAGATCATGAATTTGGACATATTTGGTTTCCAATGATTGTGGGCTCTAACGAGCGTTTGCATGCTTGGATGGACGAAGGATTTAATACATTTATTAATTCTCTAAGTACCGACGCATTTAATAACGGAGAATATAAAGAACGAAAAACAAACATGCACCAAATGTCTAGTGTGTTTGTGAATGACAGACTGGAACCAATATACACGTCACCAGACAACGTAAAAGAACGAAATTTAGGGGTTTTGGCGTATTACAAGCCAAGCATGGGGCTGGTATTGTTACGCGAACAAATCCTAGGACCTGAACGTTTTGATGAAGCCTTTACAGCTTACATCGATCGATGGGCTTATAAACACCCTACTCCAGATGATTTCTTCAGAACTATGGAAAATGTAGCCGGCGAGGATTTGAGATGGTTTTGGAGGTCGTGGTTCATTAACAGTTGGAAATTAGACCAAGCAGTTACCGGAGTGAAATATGTGAAAAATGACCCTACACAAGGCGCTATTATAACGATCGAAAATTTAGAACAAATGCCAATGCCTGTGGTCATTGAATTAAAAACCAAAAGCGGAAACGTCACTCGAAAAACATTGCCTGTTGAGATTTGGAAACGCAATGTAAGTTGGGAATTTAAAGTGGACACTACCGAAGAGTTGGCTAAAGTGGTCATTGATCCTGATTATGTATTGCCAGACGTAAATTCATTAAATAACAAATGGAGAGCATCTGATGGCGCTGAGACTGTTGAGATTTTAACAGATTATATAGGCGTTTATTCTACTCCAGAATTTCCAATGAAAATTACTGTTTCAGAAAATTCAGGAACCCTTGTTCTTGAAGCAGAAGGACAACCTGCATTGCCGTTAGAAAGCGAAGGTGGTGGTGAGTTTTCTATGGAAGAAGCTGGATTAAGCATTCAATTTAACGCCGAGAAAACTGGTTTTAAATTGGATATTGGAGGTCAAGTTTTTGATTTAACGAAAGAATAAGTTTAAAAAAACACTTAAAATATCATAGGCGAATCAATTAGGGGTTCGCCTTTGTTATATATAAAACTCTTAAAATCAATATTTAATTAACTTTTGAACATGCGATTCTATATTGTTTTTTAAGGTTAAAATATACAATCCATTTTGTAAGTTATTCGTTTGAATTTTTGCATTTCCATTTACAAATTCAAGATCCCCACTCAAGACGCGCTGACCGAGATAATTTCTTAACTCATAGGACGTTTTTAAATGTTGATTTTCGGACTTCACGAAGAAGTCTGTTTTAAATGGATTAGGATACACAGACCATTCAGCAAGTGTTTGATTGGGAGTACTTAAACTGCCATCATAGCAACTTTCGGGAACCAAAAATTCTGATTTAACGAGGTCTGGAATTTTATAATCCGTGAAACTTTCACTGTTCATATTTCCTACAAAGGCAGCATCCACTACAGCATCGTTGGAACCTAGAAAATCTTGCATAATGGTTGCAAAGGTTTGTCTATAATCGTACTGAACCGATTGTATTTGAAAATTATTAGATGAAACTGCTTCACTCAAATCAACATTCACTCCTGAAACCCCACTTTTAACCGGTTTTCCAAAAGCAAAAACGGGAGCAACTTCGCCATGATCCGTTCCTAAACTACCATTTTCTTGGGCCTTTCTTCCAAATTCTGAGAAAGTAATTCCCAAAACATCATCTGCTAAACTATCGGAATTCAAATCTGACATAAATGCTTCAATAGCTTCTGATAATTGTGACATTAATTCGTAATGATCGCCTTGTATATCCCCGGAAGCTTGGTTTTGATTATTATGGGTGTCAAATCCTCCTAATTTAACCATAAATATTTTAGATTGAATACCGCCTCGCATTAATCTTGCGACTGTTTTTAACTGATCTGCAAGATTTGTATCTGGATAAGTTGTCGTGGTACTATTTGAACCTGCATTGAATGAATTAGAAATAATTTCAGAATATTGATTGGAAAGTGCATCGACGTTTATGATGTTCTGAAGTTCTTCTCCATAGTGAGAGTTTGGAATATTTTCTGGGGGAGTTCCACCCAACCCACTTAAAACAGAATAAAAGTTTTCCGAGTCTTGACCGTTGATATTTAAAGCTAGACCATGCTCAACAATGCCATGAAATCCAAGATTGGTGTTTTGTGAACCGATCTGAATTCCCAATGGATAGTTTGCTGGGATTAAGTCCGCATAAGCTTGTTCCATATAACGACCAATCCAACCGCTGTCGCTTCCATTATTCCAATTACTACCATCATTACCCGTAGCATAAATATCTTTAGAAGCAAAATGGCTTTTGTTTTGAGAGGGATAGCCTACAGATTGAATAATTCTGAGTTGATCAGCTGCGTATAAATTTTGAAATCCTGTAAGCGCTGGATGTAACGCAATGTCCTGATTTGTACCCGTTAAACTCGTGTCAATCTGATTAAGCGGAAGGTATAAAGATGATGGAATATGAATGTTTGGACGTAAGGTTTGATAATCGGTAAACGCACTGATAGGAATTACCGTATTAAGTCCATCATTACCTCCAGCAAGCTCTACCAAAACTAATTTCCTGTTAGAGACATCACAATTAAAAAACGAATTCATTAATTTTAAAGAAGCGTTCACTTGAAAAGGCATTAGCCCAATCGCTGAAGCTGTTGATGATAATTTTATAAATTGTCTTCTTTTCATTTGTCTGCGCCTTACATTAATTGAAATTCTGGAGCATTAATCATTTTAGTAAATAGGGCATCAAGTCGTATTTTGACCTGTACATCGTTCCCCGATTGAAGGTAGCTATTCCAAGCTGAGTTCCAATAAGAGGGATCCATTTCATTAAGAACCGTCATAAAATAGTCGATTCTGCTTTGATCTATTGATTCGCAATAAAGTAGTTCTGAAATTTCGGTGACTAAAGTCTGAGCATCACTCGCAAAGGAGAAATGTCCGGAGTTATGAACATAGTCAACGCTGTTAAACGTCACCCAAATGTTGACGTTCGGGTTGTTAATTTTATTTTTTCCAGAAATAAAACATTCTATAAGTTTATAACGTGAAATAATGGTGTTAGAAGAAAACCAACTGCGGTCAAAATCTGGCGTTTGGTAATCGCCAGGATAACCTGCGACTGTATCAGGCGAAAATGGATTCATCCCAGCACCAGCGAAATATCCGTAATAACAAAAATTAAAATAAAATTTATAGAAATAAATTTGATCTGTTGTCCAAGTCGTTGGCGGATTTGTACTGCTAGCAGCGGGGTCTGGTAATTCAACTTGCAATAGACTCAAGGCTTCACTTAAGAGTTGAATTGGGTTTTTGACTATACTTCCAATAATTTCATTTGAGCTGTCTGAATCATCTTCATCATAGAAATGCTCCGATTTTAAAAGCGTCTTAAGAACGTCTAAGAGGTTGTAATCAGATGCTATCAACTGAGCTGAAAGTGGTGTAATAATATTATCTTCAACTTCCTGATCCCATTCGCTTTTTACAAAATACCTGTAAATCTTTCTCACATAAGCCTTCGCTGTTTCCTCTTTTGCAAATACCATTTCTACATAATCGTCTATCTCCTGTTTGATGCCTGCCTCATCCGACTGCCCTGAAATTGTTTGATTATTAAATGCATTACTAAATGTTTTGGAATCTGTATTGTGCTGGCCAACCAATGCATACCCCATCGGAATTCCTGTATCAGGATCGATGACATCTCTGTTGGGTTTCATTTTTATTCCAGAGAAAATTTTAGCAGTGGTTTGAATATCTGTCTCCGTATAATTCGTGTAATTTCCTTCGCCTATTTGAGGGCCTTTAAGAATTGTGAAAAGTTCAAGAAATTCCCGCGCATAGTTCTCATTAGGATTGTTTTTATTATTTGTTGTATTGTCCAAATAATTTAGCATTCCATTATCGTAGGTGATTTTTTTAGCAAGTGTTTTAATATTTCCAAAAGCATAGAATTCTAACAACTTTAAATAGTCATAGAAATAGGAAGACTTCCCAACACCATCGTCCTTTGAAACCGTAAAGGTTGTATGTAAAAAAAAGGTGAGTTTGTGTTTAAGGTTGTTCTGTTTATATGCGTTGTACCACCACCATCCAGAAACTATTGCTCGTTTTCGGTTTTGTCCATAAGGAAAATCTGATGGCACTGTATTAGGCGTATGAATCCAAAAATCATCCGAGACTCCGGTTTGAGGATTTACTTTCGTGTCATAAGGATCTTCCCAAAAAACCGTCGGTTCTACGGTGAGCTGATCGAGTGCTTGCTCTGGAGTTAAAGCCGCAAATTGATCTAATACAGCTTTAGAATATTGGAAACAACTGCGTCTAAGCAAGTGCTTAGCTTTTCTTTGCCCCAAAATTGATGTTGAAGGATTTAAAGATGACATAATTATGAAACTTTACTCTTATATTTTCCGAAGATACAACAAAAACTAATAGTTAGATTTATATTTTTAACTTTTACAAAAAATTATTGGGGATTAGATATAAAAAAAGCCCTCCGTTTAAGGAAAGCTTCTCACTGGTTTTGTCACAAACCACGGATAATCATTTTGATTATCACAACACAACGTCTTAATTGCTTTATGTATTTTAAAAAAATACTTAGCGGTCTGGACGGGACTCGAACCCGCGACCCCCTGCGTGACAGGCAGGTATTCTAACCAACTGAACTACCAAACCGTTGCATTAATGCGGTTGCAAATATACACTGCATTTTTCATTTCACAACTATTTTTGACTTTATTTTTAACTAAAATCAAAATTAAATAAATTTCTGACGTTCGACCATATAGGTAGTCAAGATTTTGTTGAATCCCTCTTGTATATCAACGCCTACATAATTGATTTTATACTGTCCACACTTCAAACTTAAGTTCTTGAAATAGTCTGCGATAGCAGCCTCGTAATTTGTTTGTAATGATTTTGGATACAAATCTACAGCCCCACCAGTTTCGACATCCACAAACCGTTTAGGCGTATTCTCAAATTCAAAATTATATTCTGTGGCTTTATCATAGACATGAAATAACACCAATTCATGCTTATTATGCTTTAAATGACGTAATGCTTCAAAAAGGAGTTCTGATTCCTGATCGGACTGAAACATATCTGTAAACAAAAATATCAACGAACGGCGGTGTAGCTTTTCAGCAATTTGATGCAAGACTTCATAGGTTTTAGTACCTACCCCCTTTTGAGGGCTGCTCACAGTGGTATTTAATTGATCCATTAGCATTTGATGGTGACGCTCACTTCCTTTTTCTGGAGCGTAGTAGTCAATTGCATCTGAATACACACTCAAACCCACGGCATCCCGTTGTTTTTTTAGGAGCTGCATCATGGCAGCTGCCGCTAGGACTGAAAATCCAACTTTATTTAACTGATTTAAGGAGGGTTGATTGCATTTTGGATAGTGCATAGAACTGCTATTATCGACAATCAAATGACAACGCAAGTTGGTTTCTTCGTCGTAACGTTTGGTGTATAGCTTGTCTGTTTTGGCAAACAATTTCCAATCGACATGACGCGTACTCTCGCCATTGTTATAAATTTTATGCTCAGCAAATTCTGCTGAAAACCCATGAAAAGGACTTTTATGCATGCCAGAAATAAAGCCCTCTACAATGGATTTAGCTAATAAATCAAAGTTTAAAAACCCCGAGGCTTGTTGTAATTCCTTTTGAATATCCATAGGTCCTAAACTAAAAAAGGTTTGCCAATAAGACAAACCTTTTTAAATTTCTTTTTAAAAGATGTGTTATAACAATGCATCAATCGCTTCTGTATAAACGTTTTTTGGTGAAACGCCCACTTGACGTCCTACAACTTCTCCATTTTGAAACACCAATACGGTTGGAATGTTTCGAACGCCATATTTGGCTGCAAATTCTTGATTCGCATCGACATCAACTTTTCCTACTACTGCTTTGTCAGCGTATTCTGCACTAACTTCTTCAATGATTGGCCCTACCATTCTACAAGGACCACACCATGCTGCCCAAAAATCGACCAATACTGGTTTTGTACTTTTTAAGACTGTTTCTTCAAAATTTGCGTCTGTGATTTCTAATGCCATATTATTTATTTTTTAAATGCTGTTTATTAATTATTGAACTACAAAATTAATTAAAAATATCACCAAATCACAGCAAGGCACGATTTGTTTTACTTATGACTGAATTGTCGATTGTTATACATCCTTAATTCAATTTATAAAACACCTCTTGTGCTTTTAATTCCTCCAACAATTCTTGTGATATTTTAATTTTTTGTAAGCGACTGTTCATTTCTAATTTCAATTCTTCCTCATCGTCGTAGATGACAAATTTTAAATTGTGATTGCCCGAATGCATTTTTAAAAGATCTTTGATACTTTGTATTTTTTCTTCAGAAATTTCTTTAATATTCAATTGAATAGACAGTTTTTTAGCATAGGCTTCCATGATGTCATGCAGCAGTTGAAAACTATTGAATTGCAATCGCGGATCGCCCTTAGCTCCAGTATCACGATTGGTCCATCCTTCTCTAATTAAAGCACGTACAAAGACAAAGTTATTGTGCATTAAAAAGTGCTTAAACTTTAAATATTCTTCGCCAAAAATCCGAAATTCATGGCTGTTCATATAATCTTCTATGACAAAGGTACCCCAACCTTTTCCTTGTTTACTCACACGGTGCTGGACATCGGTTACTACGCCTCCAAAAGAGATTTCTTTGTTTATAAAACTTGGCATATCGTGAAAGACAGAAATATCACCATTGCAGAAGTTTTGCATTTCTAATTTAAAATCATCCAACGGATGTCCAGAAATATAAATTCCTACGACTTCTTTTTCACGAGCTAATTTTTCCATTGTTCCCCATGTTTCACAAGGGGGAATTTCAGGTTCTTGGATCTGAACATCACTGGATTCTCCAAACAAACTGACTTGTGCCGAGTTTTTATTTTCTTGGTAACGGTTGGCATATTTAATGGTTTTTTCTAAAAAGGTAACCCCATCCCCATCATCTTGAAAATATTGTGCACGGTGGGTCTTTGGAAAACAATCAAAACCTCCTGCATTGGCAAGGTTTTCAAATGCTTTTTTGTTTGCCGCTCTAAGATCAATGCGTTTTGCCAAATCAAAAATGGACTTATAAGGCCCTTCATTTTTACGTTCTTCTACAATGGTTTTAACGGCACCATGCCCCACTCCTTTTATGGCTCCCATTCCAAAACGTACTGCATTGTCTTTATTGACGGAAAATTTGTAATAACTCTCATTAACATCCGGCCCTAAAACATTTAATTTCATGCGCTTACACTCCTCCATAAAGAAGGTAACTTGCTTGATGTCGTTCATGTTATTAGACAACACCGCTGCCATATATTCCGCAGGATAATGGGCTTTTAAATAGGCGGTTTGGTAGGCAATCCATGCATAACAAGTGGAGTGAGATTTATTAAAAGCATAACTGGCAAATTTTTCCCAATCGGTCCATATTTTCTCCAGCTTATCCGCGGCCATTCCTTTGGCAGCAGCTTGGTTTATAAACTTCGGTTTCATCTTATCGAGAACCGAAATTTGTTTTTTCCCCATGGCTTTACGCAAAACATCGGCTTCACCTTTGGTAAAGTCTGCCAATTTTTGTGACAATAGCATTACTTGCTCTTGATACACTGTAATCCCATAGGTTTCTTTCAAATATTCTTCCATTTCAGGAAGGTCATAACTGATTTCTTCATCGCCTTGTTTACGGCGAATAAAACTCGGAATATATTCAATTGGCCCTGGACGATACAAGGCATTCATGGCAATTAAATCGGCAAAAACAGTAGGCTTTAAATCCCGCATGTGTTTTTGCATCCCCGGCGATTCGTACTGAAATACGCCGACAGTCTCCCCTTTTTGAAATAACTCGTAAGTCAATTCATCATCCAAGGGAAAATTATCGGGATCCAATATAACATTGTGTTTGGCTTTGACAATTTTAACGGTGTCTTTGATAAGGGTTAAGGTTTTGAGACCTAAGAAATCCATTTTTAGCAGTCCTGCATCTTCTACTACGGAATTGTCAAACTGGGTGACATAAAGATCGGAATCTTTAGCCGTGGCAATGGGCACAAAATTAGTAATATCACCCGGTGTAATGATCACCCCACAAGCATGAATTCCTGTGTTTCTGAGCGATCCTTCTAGCACCTGTGCTTGATTAATTGTTTCTGCTTCCAAGTCATCGCCCTCTGATAAATTGAGCAACTGATTGATCAACTCCATATCTTCCGATCTGAACTTCGATTTCAACTCTTTTTCAGGGGTGTTAAAAATTTTGTTCAGCTTCGCCATATTGGGAATCAACTTGGCAATGCGATCCGCGTCCCCTAAAGGCAAGTCCAACACTCTGGCAGTATCTCTAATAGACGATTTGGCTGCCATGGTTCCATAGGTAATGATTTGAGCCACTTGATTTGCTCCGTATTTTTGGATGACATAATCCATCACACGTCCACGACCTTCATCATCAAAATCAATATCAATATCGGGCATACTCACACGATCGGGATTCAAAAACCGCTCAAAAAGTAAATCGTATTTAATGGGGTCAATATTTGTAATCCAAAGACAATAAGCAACTACGGATCCGGCTGCCGATCCACGACCGGGACCTACCGATACATCCATGGAACGTGCCACGCGAATAAAATCTTCTACAATCAAAAAATACCCTGGATATCCCGTATTTTCAATGGTTTTTAACTCAAAATCGATCCGTTCTTTGATGTCCTCTGTAAGAGTTCCATAACGTTTTTCGGCACCCAAATAAGTTAAATGTTTCAAATAGGCATTTTCTCCTAAATTACTGCCATTGGTTTCATCCAACGGGTTTACAAATTCTTGAGGAATTTCGAATTTTGGTAGCAACACATCACGTGCCAATTCAAAAGGTTCGATTTTATCAACTACTTCTTGAATGTTCACAATGGCTTCAGGAACGTCCTTAAAAAGGGATTTCATTTCCTCTGAGGATTTGAAATAATATTCTTGATTTGGCAGTCCGTATCGGAATCCGCGTCCACGACCTATTGGAGTGGCTTGTTTTTCACCATCTTTTACACACAATAAAATATCATGAGCATTGGCATCTTCCTGATTGATATAATAGGTGTTGTTTGTAGCAACTAATTTGACTGCATGTTTTTTGGCGAGATTGATTAATACAGGGTTGACTCGGTCTTCATCTTCTTGATTGTGACGCATCAGTTCCACGTACAAATCGGCTCCAAATTTATCTTTCCACCACAACAGGGCTTCTTCGGCTTGACGCTCGCCAACATTTAATATTTTGGAAGGCACTTCGCCATATAAATTCCCTGTGAGGACAATTAAATCTTCTTTGTACGCTTCTACAATGTCGCGGTCAATTCTAGGTAAATAATAAAACCCATCGGTGTAGGCCTTGGACGACATTTTTACTAGATTGTGATAGCCTTTTTTGGATTTTGCCAAAAAGACAACTTGATAGCCGTTGTCTTTTTGGGATTTGTTGGTATGGTCTTCACAAACGAAGAATTCACAGCCTACAATTCCTTTAATTTCTTTTGCATCTGCAGCTTCATTGGCGGCTTCGGCATCTTTGTTTTTTTGACGAATGGCTCTGTTATAATTGCCAATTTCTTTGACAAAATGAAAGGCTCCCATCATATTTCCATGGTCGGTAATGGCAACGGCAGGCATCTGATGATCTGCTGCTGCTGCGACTAAGTTTTTGACACTGATGGTGGATTGTAAGACCGAAAACTGGGAGTGATTATGCAGATGCACCACTTCCGCATCAATGAGGATGTCAGGAATTTCAGTGGTAATTTGCTGGGGAGTAACGGCTTCTTGTTCTTGTTGGATTCGTGCCGCAATTGTGGCGGAGGCTTGTTTGAGGTTGACATGTTTTATACCAACGGGCTGTATTTCTTCTGGGTTTTCAGACTTAAAGCGTTCGTAAAAATCGTTGGAGGCTTGCAGTTGGTCGATGGTAAATTCTTTCCGTCGAATCAGTTCTAAAAAACAACGGGTGGTTGCTTCAACATCGGCTGTGGCATTGTGGGCTTCTCCAAAAGGTTTATGAAATAAAAACTGGTGCAATTCCGTCAGCGTTGGCAGTTTAAATTTACCGCCTCTACCGCCAGGGATTTGACATAGAGCCGCTGTTTTTTCGGTACAGGTATCTAAAACGGGGCGCTCATTTAAAGGGGTTGCAACTTGAAGACGGTGAAACTCACAGCCCATAATATTCAAATCAAAGCCGAGGTTTTGTCCCACTACAAAGGTGGTTTTTGACAGGGCAGTATTGAATAATTCTAGGACTTCAGAAAGTGGCAATCCTTGTTCGGTTGCTAATTCTGTGGAGATGCCATGAATTTTTTCGGCATCGTAAGGGATGTTAAAGCCATCGGGGCGTATTAAATAATCTTGATGCTCGATACAGTTTCCGAGCTCGTCATGCAGTTGCCATGCAATCTGAATACAGCGGGGCCAGTTGTCAACATCGGTAATGGGTGCATTCCAACGCTTAGGCAGGCCGGTAGTTTCGGTATCAAAAATTAAATACATAGGTGTGTTATAAGCTATAAAACGGAATCCTAAATATAAAACTATTTGGGGGTTTGAGTTGCTTTAGTTACTAATAATTATAAACAAATTCAGGCAGTGAAATTGTGAATATCAAAAACGAAGTTAATTGCATTATAATACAATTTTGTTTAATGTTTTTAAATTTAAAGTAAACACTATCAAGTATTTACAAAAATAAAGAGGTCATTTATTTTTATTATTAAAAAATCTTTTTAAGTTTGGCTTTTGATTAAGACCCCAAGTCTAAATCTTCAAAAGAGTTTAACCGAAGTTTTAGATTCTGTTTTTATTGAATGCCGTATTGGAAGGGTTCCGATATACGACTCGTTGAGGTCTTATTAGGACATAGCTCTATAAATACACATATGGAAAATGTGCCTAATTTACGATAGAGAATGTTGTTCTACGAGATCAATTATTATGAATTAAGTAGTTAATAATCAATATTTTAAAACAACAACCTAAACAATAAAACATATTGGATATATCGGAACCAGTTCCGATATACAGTAGTTAGCAACAATTTAAACAAAAAACAATAATATGGCATTACCATCATCTTACACGAGTTCTTATTCAACTCTACCAGAATTTTTCGGAAAGATTAGAGATGCTCAAGCACCTGATAGATTTACAAATCAAATTCTAAAAGATTTAGGTTATAAATCAAACAATCACAGACCTTTTATACCATTAATGAAAGCTTTGGGATTTTTATCTGCAGATGGTAGTCCAACTCAAAGAGATCAGGAATATAGAAATCACGCCTTGTCTGAAAGAATAATGGGAGAAGCTATAAAAGAAGCATATTCTGACCTTTTTCTAATAAAATCAAAACCAACAACAAAAGACAACGACCTGATTACAGGAAAGTTTAAAAGCTATCATAATGTAAGTGATACTGTTGCAAATTTAATGTCAAAAACATTTTTTTCATTGTTGAAAATTGCCGATTTAGATTATAATCAAAAACAACTATCAACTGAAAAAATAAAGGATAAAATAGAACCTGTAAAACAAGGAGCATCTGAAGTTAAAGAAAAAGTAATAAAGGAAACTAATGGATTAGGACTTCATTATAACATCCAAATACATTTACCTGCTACAAAGGACATAGAAGTTTATAACGCAATATTCAAATCTTTAAAAGAACATTTAATTGAGTAATCAAAAAGACATAAGAGATTTCCTTTTTAGAGGTTTAATGTTTGAATCAGAAGCCTCTAAATTTCAAGGTGCAGGAATTCAAATTGGTGCAGATTCAGGCTACGCTGAAAAACAACTATTAGCTGAAGCTTTAGCACCATTTGGAATTGCAAGAAGAAATAATGCTTTAGAAATGGCAAGACTATATGCTGTGATAAATTGTTTTGAGAATGAAATAAGAGATTTTATTCGAGAAACACTAACTGAAAATGAAGGAATTGATTGGTGGAACAATCTACAACGAAAAACAAAAGAACACGCTGAAAACAGACAGCGAACAGCACTTACTGACTCTTGGCTTGAAGGAGAGAAAACTGATTTACTTGGATTTGTAGATTTTGGAATGTTAGCATCAATTATGATAGAAAAATGGACTTGTTTTAGCAATCTAGTTCCATCCCAACATTGGTTAAAACAAAGAATGGAGGAATTAGAAAAAGCAAGAAATTTTATAGCACATAATAGAATGCTTTTACCGAGTGAATTTCAAAGAATTTATATGTATGTTGCTGATTGGAATAGAGTTATCGGATTATAAAAACTGTTGCCAACAATGGCTATAAGTAATTGCTTGCCTGCCTGTCGGCAGACAGGTTCACATCTACTTCTGAAAATCCTCCCACTCCAAGGCGTGGCAGGTCGGATTTTGCTTCGCCAGTTCGCACTGCGTGCTCGTGTCAGTTTGGTGTGTAGCTGCCTGCGGTAGGCAGGCTTGCAAAGTTAACCGCTAAACCGCGCAACTACTCATAGCCGAAGCCGTTGGCAGCCATTTGAGCGAAACAAATAGCATTCAAACCCTTAGTTTACTTATACGTAAAACTTAAAGCGCTCCTTCTGTCACAGGCAATTTATAAATAATCCCTTCTGAGAAATTTATCCCACGTTCGCCGTCGGCGGTATAGGCATTAAAGTAAAAAGAACCTGTAACCGTACCATTCACCGAATCGAGTTCGTCTATAGTAATTGCGCCATCGCCCAAATAAACAATGCTTGCGTTGCCATTATTTTTGGTTGAATAGGTTGTATTCCCAACAGAATAGGTTATCAAAGCAGTCGCATCGGCCCCTAAAACAAAGGTTCCTAAAGCAACCGTAGGAACTTGAAGTGTGAGATTTCCAGTGTCGTCAGTTCCGCTAATTGTTAAGCCCGTTGAAGCATCCACAACCACCGTTGAGTAGGAAGAACGCCATGTGAAATCGCCATTTTGCAAGCCTCTCAAAACAGGAGAACTGGATTGGATATTGTCTTGACACCCAAAAAGTGTTAACATTATAAGGAGTGTAGGAAGTATTTTTTTCATAACAACTGTTTTTTTTTATAGAGAGACCCTATGAGTTCATAATCGGTCGATTTAGTGTCTGGATTCAAAAATATAAAAAAAATAAACAAAAGATTGTAGAAAGTAAAAATATAGTATATTTGCGCTCTCATTAATAACCGAGGTCGAGAACCTCACAAATTAATTATTATGCCTGTAAAAATTAGATTACAAAGACACGGTAAAAAAGGAAAGCCTTTTTACTGGATCGTAGCAGCCGATGCACGATCAAAAAGAGATGGTAAATACCTTGAGAAATTAGGGACTTACAATCCAAACTTCAACCCAGCACAAATAGAACTTGATATTGACGGGACTGTAAAATGGCTTCAAAATGGAGCACAACCTACGGATACTGCAAAGTCAATTTTATCTTACAGAGGTGCGATGTTGAAAAATCACCTTATTGGTGGTGTTCGTAAGGGCGCTTTAACTGAAGAGCAAGCAGAAGCTAAGTTTCAAGCTTGGTTAGATGAAAAGAACGCTAAAATCGATGCGAAGAAAAGTGATTTAGTAAAAGCTAAAGAAGCCGAAGCTGCAAAACAGTTAGAAGCTGAAAAAGCAACGAATGAAGCACGAATTGCTGCGGCGGCTCCAGTTGTAGAAGAAGCTGCTGAAGAAGTTGTTGCTGAAGAAGCGGCTCCAGTTGTAGAAGAAGCTACTGAAGAAGTTGTTGCTGAAGAAGCGGCTCCAGTTGCTGAAGAAGCTGCTGAAGAAGTTGTTGCTGAAGAAGCGGCTCCAGTTGTAGAAGAAGCTACTGAAGAAGTTGTTGCTGAAGAAACGGCTCCAGTTGCTGAAGAAGCTACTGAAGAAGTTGTTGTTGAAGAAACGGCTCCAGTTGCTGAAGAAGCTACTGAAGAAGTTGTTGCTGAAGAAACGGCTCCAGTTGCTGAAGAAGCTACTGAAGAAGTTGTTGCTGAAGAAGAAGCACCAGCTGCTGAAGAAGAAGCACCAGCTGCTGAAGAAGAATAAAAAAATAAATTTTTTTTATACCTTTAAAACCTGGCAATTTTGTCAGGTTTTTTTATGACTTAAATCATGACCAAAGAAGACTGTTTTTATTTAGGGAAAATTGTGAAGAAATATAGTTTTAAGGGGGAGCTTCTCGCCAAACTAGACACCGATCAACCCGATATATATGAGAACTTTGATGCCATTTTCATTGAGGTGAACAGCACTTTGATTCCTTTTTTTATTGAAAAATCCCAATTGCATAAATCGGATTTACTGCGACTCAAGTTTGAAGATGTTACCAACGAAGCAGATGCCGATGCATTGATGAAATGCGACCTCTACTTGCCTTTAGATTCGCTGCCAAAACTTGAAGGAACCAAATTTTATTTTCATGAAATTATTGGCTATCAATTGAATGATGAAAATTTTGGACCTGTTGGAACAGTCAAAGGCGTGAATGATTCCACAGCTCAAGCCTTGTTTGAAGTGGATCGGGATGGAATTGAAATATTAATTCCTATGAACGATGACTTTATTAAAACTCTCAATCGTGAAACCAAAACCATAACAGTCAACACCCCGCCTGGCTTAATTGAATTATACTTAGACTAATGGCGAAGCCTTTTCGGTTTAAACAGTTTAGCGTTGCTCAAGATCAGTGTGCCATGAAAATTGGAACAGATGCTGTGTTATTAGGGGCTTGGACAGGCTTGGAGTTACAGCCGAATTCCATCTTAGATGTTGGAGCAGGAACGGGAATCCTAGCCTTAATGATGGCCCAAAGAAGTACGGCAGAACTTATAGATGCACTCGAAATTGACCCTGCCGCCTACGAGCAATGTGTTACAAATTTTGAAACCTCAGATTGGGGCGATCGGTTGTTTTGCTACCATGCATCACTCAATGAGTTTATAGAGGAGATCGAAGATCAATACGACTTGATTATTTCAAATCCACCTTTCTACACAGCTCCTTTTAAAACAGAAAATGAAGTGCGAAATAAAGCACGGTTTGAAGAAGCCATGCCCTTCAATGAACTTCTAAAATCTGTTGCCAAATTACTATCTCCTAATGGAAACTTTAATGTGGTTCTTCCTTTTAGCGAAGAAACTTCATTTATTGCGTTGGCAGCCAAAGAAGCTCTATACCCTTCTAAAATATTACATATTAGAGGTCAAAAATCAAGTCCTATAAAACGCAGTTTGATGTGTTTTACCTTTAAAAAACAAGTCGTTGAAACACAGGAACTCACAATAGAAATTGCACGACATCAGTACACAAAAGAATATACGACGCTCACCAAAGATTTTTATTTAAAATTGTAGAATTTTCAAGCGGAATAAGTATTTTTGTAAAAACATTGTCTAATTCTCATTTTTGATTATATAAAATTAAATTAAAAACAAAGATTACTGATGAAAGCCGATTTATTTGAAGCACCTGACTATTACCTTTTAGATGATTTATTGTCTGAAGAGCACAAGCTCGTAAGAAGTGCAGCCCGTGACTGGGTTAAAAGAGATGTCTCCCCAATTATAGAGGATTATGCACAACGTGCAGAATTTCCAACTCAAATTATTGGAGGGTTGGCAGAAATTGGTGCTTTTGGTCCTTACATTCCAACAGAATATGGTGGAGCTGGCTTGGATCAAATTTCTTACGGATTAATCATGCAAGAAATCGAACGTGGAGACTCTGGTGTGCGAAGTACTGCATCGGTGCAATCGTCCTTAGTGATGTATCCCATTTGGAAATACGGAAATGAAGCGCAACGTCAAAAATATTTACCAAAACTTGCTAGTGGCGAATGGATTGGTTGTTTTGGACTGACAGAACCTGACCATGGAAGCAACCCTGGAGGGATGACCACAAATTTTAAAGATATGGGCGACCACTATCTTTTAAATGGTGCTAAAATGTGGATTTCCAATTCTCCAATTGCTAATGTTGCAGTGGTATGGGCAAAAAATGAAGAAGGACGTATTCACGGACTGATTGTAGAACGGGGTATGGAAGGATTTACAACTCCAGAAACACACAACAAATGGTCGTTACGTGCAAGTTCTACAGGGGAACTTATTTTTGATAATGTTAAAGTTCCAAAAGAAAACTTATTACCTAATAAATCTGGACTCGGCGCACCACTTGGCTGCTTAGATTCAGCGCGTTACGGAATCGCATGGGGTGCCATTGGTGCCGCAATGGATTGCTATGATACCGCATTAAGATACAGTAAAGAACGTATTCAATTTGGAAAACCAATTGGTCAATTTCAGTTGCAACAAAAGAAACTTTCGGAGATGATTACCGAAATTACCAAAGCTCAATTGTTAACATGGCGTTTGGGAGTCTTGAGAAATGAAGACCGCGCTACTACCGCTCAAATTTCAATGGCGAAGCGAAATAATGTGGATATGGCCATAAAAATTGCACGGGAAGCCCGACAGATGTTAGGAGGTATGGGAATTAGCGGAGAGTACAGCATTATGCGTCATTCCATGAACCTAGAGAGTGTGATCACTTATGAAGGAACACACGACATCCATTTACTAATTACTGGGCTTGATATTACTGGATTGAATGGATTTAAATAAATCAACCCCTATGAAACAACTTTTAAAAATTATTGTTTTTACAGTATCATTTGGTGTTGTTTTTTATGGTTGTATTTCAAATAACTCTGATGAAACCCCTAATACAGAAAATCCAGCAACCCCAAAAAATTTCAAACTTATTGCTCTGGGCGATAGTTATACCATTGGGCAAAGTGTTTGTGAAAACTGTCGATTTCCTGCTCAGTTAAAAGATAGTTTGCAAACACGTTATACAACACTTGATACTTTTAATCTTGAAATCATTGCACAAACAGGGTGGACGACTACCAATTTAAAAAATGCCATTTCTAGTGCCAACCCTCCAAACGATTTTGATTTGGTCACACTTTTGATTGGGGTGAATAACCAATATCAAAACAAACCTTTTGAACTCTACAAAACTGAATTTATCGAGCTTGTTGACACCGCAATTTCATTGGTTGGAGGCAATGCTTCTAAACTGATTGTAGTCTCAATTCCAGATTATGCTTACACGCCTTTTGGCCAAGCCAGTAACGCTCTTAACATAAGCACACAGCTCGAGCTTTACAATACCTATGCCCAAACCTATTGCGCTGACAACAACTTAAAATATGTGTATATCACTGATATTACTCAGCAAGGGTTGGACAATCCAGCATTGGTAGCGACGGATAATTTACACCCATCAACGCTTGCATACACTAAATTTGTGGAGCGCATTCTACCTTTGGCATTGGATATTTTAGAGTAACTTAAAAAAATAGGGGTTAATCTTCTGGAGCCAATTCAATTTCAAGACCTTCCATTTCTGGGGTGATTTGAATTTGACATCCCAAACGACTGTTGGGTCTGACATTAAAGGCTTCACTAAGCATTGCCTCTTCATCGTCTTGCATTTCACGTAACGAATGATCTGTAAGAACATAACATTGACAGGACGCACACATGGCCATTCCTCCACAAATTCCAACAGTTCCCTCAGGGGCTAGTTCGTAGAGTCGAACCACTTCCATTAGGTTTAAAGCCATATCTACAGGGGCTGCAATTTCATGTAGTTTTCCATCACGATCCGTGATTTTTATTTGTACATCTTGGTCCACTAATTTATTGATTTCACAACAGCTTTTGGAGCTTCTTTACGAGTGCCATCGAAACCATCAATTCCACTCACAGTTGTATATTTTAAAACATAGCGTTTACCCGGATTTATAATCTGATAAGCCGCTTGACACATTAAGGTTGCTTCGTGGAAACCACAAAGAATGAGTTTTAATTTCCCAGGGTAGGTATTGACATCTCCAACCGCAAAAATCCCTGGAATATTCGTTTGATAATCCAGCGCATTATTAACCTTGATTGCATTTTTTTCGATTTCCAGACCCCAGTCGGCAATGGGTCCAAGTTTTGGAGACAACCCAAACAGTGGGATAAAATGATCTGTTTTTATCCGCACAGGAGCCTCTCCAGCTTTGGTTACTTCAATGGCTTCCAGTTGGTGTTCTCCAAAAAGTGCAGTCACCTCAGCAGGGGTAATGATATTAATCTTGCCATTATTTTTTAACTCTTGAACTTTATCTACAGAATCTAAAGCCCCTCTAAATTCATTTCGACGATGGATTAAAGTGACTTCACTTGCAACTTCACTTAAGAAAATACTCCAATCCAAAGCAGAGTCGCCTCCACCTGAAATGACTACTTTTTTATCCCTATAAACTTCAGGATCTTTGATGATGTAAGCTACGCCTTTATCTTCATAATATTCAATGGTATCGAGTTGAGGTTTCCGAGGTTCAAAACTTCCAAGGCCGCCAGCAATTACCACTACGGGAGCTTTGTGTTGTGTCCCTTTGTTGGTAGTCACCACAAACGATCCATCTGTTTGTTTTTCGATGGTTTCAGCGCGTTCTCCTAAGGTAAAACCTGGTTCAAATTGTTTGCATTGCTCCAATAGTTTTTCAGTGAGTTCACCCGCAAGAATTTCAGGATATGCAGGGATGTCGTAAATCGGTTTTTTTGGGTAAATTTCAGAACATTGACCCCCCGCTTGAGGGAGGGCATCTATTAGATGACACTTCATTTTGAGAAGTCCCGCTTCAAAAACTGTAAATAGTCCCGTAGGACCTGCGCCAATAATTAAGATGTCCGTTTCAATCATTCTTTAAGCTTCAATATTTATGACTGATTGAATTTGTGGTGCATATTTTTTAATGGTCATTTCAACACCCGATTTAAGTGTCATTTGATTGACACTACAAGAAGAACAAGCCCCTACTAATTGTACTTTGACCACTTCGTCATTTTCAATAGCAATAAGGTTGATATTACCACCGTCATTTTCGAGGAATGGACGAATTTCATCCAAAGCTTTCACAACATTTAGTCTAATTTCTTCTGAATTCATAGCCTTTATTTTTTGACCGCAGAACAGCCTGCCATCGTGGTTATTTTAATTGCTTCTGTTGGAGGCAATGCCGTATTTCGGCGCACAACTTCTTGTGCTACATTTTGTGTGATTTCATGAAACGCTTCTTCAATAGGCGTTGCCTCTTGCATTGCTGCTGGTCGGCCTAAATCGCCCGCCTCTCTTATACTTTGTACCAAAGGAATTTCACCTAAAAATGGAATTTTTAAATCTTCAGCCAAATGTTTTGCACCAGCGTTTCCAAAAACATAATATTTATTATCAGGCAATTCTTCTGGAGTAAAATACGCCATGTTTTCTATAATCCCTAAAACAGGCACATTGATACTTTCTTGTTGAAACATAGCAACTCCTTTTTTGGCATCAGCAAGAGCAACCGTTTGTGGAGTACTCACGACCACAGCTCCTGTAATTGGCAAGGATTGCATGATAGACAAATGGATATCCCCAGTTCCTGGAGGTAAATCAATGAGAAGAAAATCTAATTCTCCCCATGCGGCATCAAAAATCATTTGATTCAATGCTTTTGCAGCCATGGGTCCTCTCCAAACAACAGCCTGATCGGGCTTTGTGAAAAAGCCTATTGATAAGACTTTAACGCCGTAGCTTTCAACAGGTTTCATTTTGGACTTTCCTTCCACGTTGACTGCCAATGGTTTTTCATTTTGGACATCAAACATAATTGGAATGGAAGGCCCATAGATATCAGCATCTAAAATCCCTACTTTAAATCCCATTTTGGACAATGTCACTGCTAGGTTAGAAGTCACAGTTGATTTACCAACTCCTCCTTTTCCGGATGCAACGGCTACTATATTTTGAATTCCAGGGATAGACTTCCCTTTAATTTCATTTTTGGGTTGGGTGGAAGCTTCTACTTTTACATTTACTTGAATCTTTGCCTTGGCATACACCAACTCATGAATCGTTTTTAAGATATCAACTTCAGTACGTTTTTTGGCTTGTAAGCTTGGGTTGGAAATGGTGATATCTACAATTACCTCATCTGCAAAAACCATTATATTTTTGACAGCTTTGCTTTCGATCATATTTTGACCTTCGCCCGGAACTGTGATTGTTTTGAGCGCTTGCTCAATATCTTGTTTGTTAAATTTCAAAGTTTCTAATTTAGATGGATTCTAAAGTACAAATATACTGTGAAATGTTTTAAAACAGAAGTGGATTATAGGAAATGATGGTCTTAAAAACTAGAGTTCTTTTGCAGGATCCCAAAACACGGATTCAAACTCTTGAATTTGGTTATCTATAATCTGTAAGCCTTCATTTTCTAATAATTGCTGCATAAGGTTTGTGCCCTCAAAATGATGTTTACCTGTCAAAAGTCCTTTTCGGTTCACCACGCGATGTGCTGGCACGTCTTTTCCATGTGAAGCGGTCATGGCATAACCAACCATTCGGGCGCTACGACTGGCTCCAAGAAACTTAGCAATTGCTCCATAACTTGTGACACGTCCAAAAGGAATTTGGCGTGCTACTTCGTAGCATTTATCAAAAAAATGGGGTTCTGTGGCCATATAGACTAAGGAGTTCGCAAGATGTTTAGTAGGGTTGTAATTGAAACGATAGCGGTTATAATCCCAATAGAATAATTCATCCACTTGGGCGATGTAATTTTTGAATTTTTAATTTTATCAAAAAATAATATATAAATATAAAGAGCTACAAAGGATCCTGAAGTTGCACCTGCAATATAGGATCCCATAGAAAGATTATCCAATGAAAGTAATTGATACGACAACAAAGTGGTTACAATATATGCTTGGTAAGGAATGGGAAATACATTTAAGGCAGACATCAATATACCTTGAAAAAAGCGGCTTTTTTTGCTTTTACTAGCATCTACTTTTTGAGGGCTTATTTGCCTTTTGGCTAAGAGAAAAAAGTATATTGAAATTAAAACAAAAAGAACCAATGCCACTCGTTTTAGGACATCCACCACATCTGGGTGTTGATTCAAATATTTGGCAAATATCAATGCTAAATAGGTTTGAACCCCTACGGTTACACAGACTCCGATGGAAAAAACAAAGCCTCTTACATGGCCTTCTTTTAGGCTGATTTTAGCCGCCGACATATTGAGCATTCCGGGTGGAATAACTCCAATAAAAGCAAACAAAAGACCCAGAAGAAAGACAATGGATATCTCCAAAATTTAAATGATTTTAAATCTAATATACGTAATTGCTTTTTGATTGGCTAAATATTGATTTTCGTAAAAGGTTTGAATTGCAGTGACTTCTTCTGGGCTTCCTTCTTGACGGTACACGTCGTGGTTGGCATACTGAACCTCATGACCCTGTCCGTGTAAAAGTCCCAAGGTGTAGCCATGCATAAATTCGCTATCCGTTTTTAGATGCACAATTCCGGCATCGTTAAGGATGTTTTTGTAACGTTTCAAAAACGTAGCGTTGGTCATTCTGTGTTTGGTGCGTTTGTATTTGATTTGAGGATCCGGAAAAGTAATCCATATTTCATCAACCTCATTGGAAGCAAACAGCTCTTCAATGAGTTCAATTTGTGCTCTAATAAATGCCACATTAGGCATTTTGTTTTCAATGGCTGTTTTGGCTCCCCTCCAGAACCGGGCACCTTTAATATCAATCCCAATGAAGTTTTTATTTGGATACCGTTCGGCAAGACCTACGGTATATTCGCCTTTTCCACAACCCAGTTCTAAAACCAACGGATTGTTGTTTTTGAAAAACTGTTGATTCCATTGTCCTTTAAGCGGATAGACAGCATCGACTAATTCTTCGCGTTTGGGTTGAAATACATTGTGAAATGTATTGTTTTCATTGAATCGCTTGAGTTTATTTTTACTGCCCACTTGTGTTGATTTTTTGCAAAAATACGGAAAGTAATCTGGATTATTGCTTTTGTTTTTGGAGTGTAAAAGAGAATTCACTTCCAATCCCAAATTTACTCTCCACGTAGATTTTTTCGCCGTGAGCTTCAATGATGTGTTTTACGATTGACAAGCCAAGGCCAGAACCGCCTTCTTCACGAGAGCCACTTTTATCGACTCTATAAAAACGCTCAAAAAGTCGCGTCAAATGATTGCTTTCTACACCTTCACCATTATCAGTCACTCGGACAATGAGTTTATCCGAATTTAAATCCTCTACACTAATTTCGGTGGTACCATTTTGATGGCCATACTTAATTGAATTGACCACCAAGTTGGTCAGTACTTGTTGGATGCGTTGGCGATCGGCAGTCACCATAATAGGGTCTGGATAGTCTGTATCTAAAAGCAGGGAAATGTTTTTGTTTTCGGCTTTAATTTCAAGTAAATCAAATACGTTGGTAATGGATTCAATGATATTAAACGTTTCAAGTGTTAGATTCGCATCACCAAATTCGAGTTTGGTAATCATGTCCAGATCCTTAACAATATAAATCAAGCGATCGACACCCTTATCAGCACGTTTGAGATATTTATTTCTAATTTTTGGATCCTTGGCTGCACCATCAAGCAGTGTTGAAATATATCCTTGTACTGTAAAAAGTGGTGTTTTTAGCTCATGAGATACGTTTCCTATAAATTCTTTACGGAATTCTTCTCGATTTTTTAAAGCCTCTAATTCTAACTTTTTGTTTTTGGCATAGGTATCAATTTCTTTAGACAAACTTTCCATGTCTGTGGTAATTGGACTGTTCTTAAAAGAAGACACATCCAAAAGCGTCAGATCTTTGTAGATGGTTTTAATGCTATTAAATACATATTTTTCGAGTCGTAAATGGAGTATGAAATAGGTAAGCATAAGCGAACAGAGGAACCAAAATAATAGAAACGATGTTTCTACATCAAAAAAGTTAAACAAAAAAACACTCAATAAGAGCGTTTGTATCACCGTTATAAAAAACGCTGTTAATATTGAAAACTTATGAGAGTTTTTTATTTTTTTATCCATCAAGATTGAAACTTATACCCAACCCCTTTGATCGTTTTAAAAGAGTTATCGCCAATTTTTTCGCGCAATTTTCGAATGTGCACATCAATGGTTCTACCACCAACAACGACCTCATTTCCCCATACTTTATCGAGGATTTCATCTCTTTTAAATACTTTCCCGGGTTTGGACGCCAACAAAGATAACAATTCAAATTCTTTTCGTGGCAAGACAATTTCGACCCCTTTGGATATAATTTTATAGGCTTCTCTGTCTATTGTTAAATCGCCTATGTGTACAACCTCCGAATTCACTTTGGATGACTCATCGTTCAAACGCCTAAGTAACGATTTGATTTTACTGACCAACACTTTTGGTTTGATAGGTTTTGTGATATAATCATCGGCTCCTGCTTCAAATCCTGCAACTTGAGAATAATCTTCGCCTCGAGCTGTAAGAAAGGTAATAATCGTATCTTTTAATTGAGGTAGAATCCGGATTTTTTCACAAGCTTCAATACCGTCCATTTCGGGCATCATCACATCCATAATAATCAAATGTGGAAGATGTTTTTTTGCTTTTTTTACGGCTTCTACGCCATTTGATGCTGTTGAAATCTGATACCCTTCCACTGAAAGGTTATAACTTAAAATTTCTAAAATGTCTGGCTCGTCATCAACAAGCAAAATTTTTATGGAAGTGTTACTCATTTATTTATGGTATCATAATTTTTATAAAGATAGAAAAATTAAATTCTGTAGCGAAATAAACAAATTTAATAACATTAAAATAACAACTCATTAATGTTAATATAACGAATCGAGAATCTGGTAAATTGTTGATAATAAATTGTTAAGTAATCATCAATTTGGTTAAAAATAGTTTAACTTTTTTTATATTTGAGGAGGAAATTAACTTCAAAAACATTTTTACTATGAAAAAAATTTACATTTTACTTTTAACACTTACAGTAACTAGTTTGTCGTTTGGGCAAATAACTTTATTCCAAGACTCGTTTGAGACCGGTTCACCAGATACATCTGCAACAATGTCAGAAATGTGTACTGATGGAGGTGGAGACTTTTTTACTGTCACTGATGGAACTAATATTGGTACTAACTATTCAGTCACTGGAGCTGATGGAACATATTGGCTAGCTGCTCAAGACACAGATGGCACTCCTGAATGTAACTCTGATGTACAAACTATTGAATATAACAATATAGATATTTCTACAGGGACTAATATGACATTGGCATTTATAGCCGCCGAAGATGATGATGGCACAAACCAAGACTGGGATGCAGATACTTTAGTTTATTTTGAAACTGATATTGACAATTCAGGTACTTACACAAAAGTATTTCAATTTGCAGCTAATGGGGCAACTAATACTGAACCAGGTGTTGATTCTAATTTTGATGGGATTGTAGACGGAACTTTACTGAGTAGTATATTTCAAGAATTTACGTACGCTGTTCCTAATGGAAGCACGTTAGATTTAAGAATTACTTTTGAGAAATTAAATGCTGGTGATGAAGACATATCCATTGATAATATTAGAATTATAGATGGTTATGCACCAACATCAACTATTAGCATTTCTACTCCTTCAAACAATTCAGTAATTGCTCCTGGCACTACAAATGTGAATGTTGAATGGGCTACCACTAATACGTCTGGGAGTGAAACTGTTGACGTAATTGTGAACGGAACAACAACTAACAATGCAACAAGCCCATTTGCAATCTCTACTGCTGACGGCACTACGTACAATGTTACGGTTAATTTAATTAATGGAGGATCTACAGTTGCCTCTGATAATATTTCTTTTAGCGTTGGAAATTTAACACAAGTTGCAAACATCACTGCTCTTAGAGCCGATGTAGATAATAACGGCGCAGGAAGTTTCTACGAAATAACTGGGGCATCATTATTAACTCACACCGACGGTTTTAGAAGCAGAAAATGGTTTCAAGACAGCAGCATTTCTGGGGTTTTAATTTATGACGAAGATGGAATTATCACAACTACTTACGCAGTAGGTGACATGGTTAGCGGATTAAAAGGATACAGTGCTATATCTAACGGGGTATTGAGGTTTATCCCTACACAAGACTCTGGTGTAATTGATTCTTCTGGCAATGCCGTTGTCGCACAAACGGTAACAATTACAGATTTTAACGCAAATCCAGATACTTACGAATCTGAGTTTATTGAATTATTGAATGTAAGTTTTGTTGAAGGTGACGGGACTGCTACTTTTTCAACTGGAACAAACTATACATTAACAGATGGAACAAACACAGCTATTAAGCGTACCGATTTTTACGGAGCGGATTATATTGGTGAAATAATTCCTTCCACTCAATTGCCAAGTGTGTCTGGAGTAAGTGGTGAATATCAGGGAACTTCACAATTGTATGTAAGAAGCCTAGCAGATATAACATTAACGACTGGACAATTTAGTCTTTCAGAATTTAGCATCTCACCGAACCCAGCAAAGCGTAATTTTGTAAACATTACTTCAACTGGATCGGGAGCTATTCAAGCCAATGTATTTGATATTCTTGGAAAGCAGGTCATCAATGCAACTGTTGCGAATGGACGCTTAGATGTATCGCCACTTAACACAGGTGTTTACATTGTAAAGCTCACACAAGGTGCAGCAACAACTACTAAAAAATTGATTATCCAATAATCTTAATTTTTATAATACTCAAAAAGAGCGTTGCCAAAAGCAACGCTCTTTTTATTTTTAGCTACTTTTGTGTTGGAATTTCAAGTCCATGAAGCACAAAAATTCAATTTTTAACATCCAATCTGAAACCGATTTCAAAGCCACCGCTTTGGAAGTCTTCAAGTTTCAATTTGAGCACAATGCGGTGTATCGCTCATTTTGTGATTTGCTTTACAAACATCCGAGTGATGTTACGTCTTTAGAGCAAATTCCATTTTTACCTATTGAATTTTTTAAAACTCATACCATTATATCCACCAACAAACCCACAAAAGCCACTTTTACGAGTAGTGGTACCACAGGAAGTATCGTGAGTAAACACCATGTAGTTGATTTGGATGTTTATAAACAAAGCTTTAGAACGGGGTTTGAATCCTTTTATGGCACCATTGAAAACTATACTGTATTGGCCTTATTACCTTCTTATCTAGAACGCGAAGGCTCCTCATTGGTTTATATGGCAAATGATATGATTTTACAGTCCAAACAGCCTGAAAGCGGATTTTATCTTCACGATCTAGAAGCTCTGAAAAACACCCTTACCAGCTTGGAAGCAAAAGGTCAAAAAACATTGCTTATTGGCGTTTCTTATGCGTTATTAGATTTGATAGAAGCCTATTCATTTGAATTAAAACATACCATTGTGATGGAAACAGGCGGTATGAAAGGGCAACGAAAAGAGCTGGTAAAATCAGAACTTCATGCACTTTTAAAACAAGGTTTTGGTGTGGATACCATTCACAGTGAATACGGTATGACAGAGTTGTTATCACAAGCCTATTCTAAAGGAGGAGGCGTTTTTAAAACTCCACCTTGGATGAAAGTATTGACAAGAGATCCAGAAGATGCGCTGAGCATTCAGCCGATTGGAAAATCGGGCGGGATTAATATTATTGACTTGGCAAACATCAATTCCTGTGCGTTTATTGCCACTCAAGATTTAGGAAAAATTAGGTCTGACGGCACTTTTGAAATCTTAGGACGCTTTGATCAATCTGATATCAGAGGTTGTAATTTGATGGTACTTTAGACCACTCGAATTATAAAAGTACTTCGCTTCCCACGATTTATAATTACATAGGTCTCATTAATCAAGTCTGCATTTGAAATTTGATAGTCCTCCCCTACTTTTTCTTTATTCACAGAGATTGAATTTTCTTTCAATGCTCGACGTGCTTCACCATTAGAAGCCAAAAAATTTGTTTCTGCAGAAAGTGCAGCAATCATATCTAAACCAGATTCTAAATGCGATTTTGAAACCTCAGCTGTAGGCACGCCTTCAAACACATCTAAAAATGTGGCTTCATCCAAAGTTTGAATGTCTGCTTTAAACGATTTACTGTATAAAATTGTGGATGCTTTTTCGGCATTTTCAAAATCAGCCTGACTGTGAACCATGGTGGTAATTTCTTGAGCCAAACGTTTTTGTAGTTGTCTCAGATGGGGTTGTTCTTTATGCGTTTCTATGAGCGATTTGATTTCTTGTTCTTCTAAAAACGTAAATATTTTAATGTATTTTTCGGCATCCTCATCACTGGAATTTAACCAATATTGATAGAATTTATATGGGGAAGTTCGTTTGGGATCTAACCATACATTTCCGCCTTCACTTTTACCAAATTTAGAGCCGTCTGATTTTGTAATCAAAGGACAGGTAATTGCAAAGCCTTTTCCATTTCCAACGCGTCTGATGAGTTCCGTTCCTGTGGTAATATTTCCCCACTGATCGCTTCCTCCCATTTGAATGGTACAGTTGTGTGCTTTAAATAAGTGAAGAAAATCATAGCCTTGCACCAATTGATAGGTAAACTCTGTGAAACTCATGCCCTCTGAGCTTTCGGCTGAAATTCTATTTTTAACAGAGTCTTTCGCCATCATATAATTAACGGTAATGTGCTTTCCTACATCTCTAATGAAATCTAAAAATGAAAAGTCTTTCATCCAGTCATAGTTATTGACAAGGACAGCAGCATTTTTTTCACCGCTATCAAAATCTAAAAAATGAGCCAATTGCTTTTTAATTGCTTCTTGGTTGTGGCGGAGTGTTTTTTCGTCTAAAAAGTTTCGTTCTGTGGATTTCCCAGAAGGATCTCCAATCATTCCTGTCGCGCCGCCCACCAAAGCAAAGGGTTTATGACCACAGTGTTGGTAATGAGCCAATAACATAATTGGTACAAGATTTCCGATGTGTAACGAATCGGCTGTGGGATCAAAACCTACATATGCACCTCTCATTTGCTCTAACAAATGGTCTTCTGCTCCGGGCATCACATCATGGATCATTCCTCTCCAACGTAAGACTTCAATAAAATTACTGGCCATTATCAAAAATTTAATTAAGACAAAGATAACAGATTCATAAGTGACAAGAAAAGAAAAAATAGTAATTTAGTGCTATGATATTAGTTACGGGTGGTACTGGATTGGTTGGAAGTCATTTGTTGTTTGAACTCAGCAAATCTCAACAAAACGTTCGTGCGATTTATCGAACCAAAAAAACCATTGAAAAGGTAAAAACAATTTTTTCTTATTACACGGATTCAATAGACGCACATTTTGATCGAATTGAATGGGTGGAAGCGGATTTGAATGACATCCCAAAACTGACAGAAGCATTTGAAGGAGTTAAGCAGGTGTACCATTGTGCTGCCTTAATTTCGTTTGACCCAAGCGATTATTATAAATTACGAGAGATAAATATTTCGGGGACTGCAAACATTGTAAACTTGTGTATTATAAACGCCATTGAAAAGCTTTGTTATGTAAGTTCTGTAGCTACAATGGGCTATGATCCCCTAAAAATAACAGAAGAAACTGCTTGGAACTCAGAAAACGAGCAAAGTGTGTATGCCATCACAAAATATGAAGCTGAAATGGAAGTTTGGCGCGGTATTCAGGAAGGGGTGCCGAGTGTAATTGTAAATCCTGGCGTGATTTTAGGCCCTGGTTTTTTTGATTCGGGAAGTGGTGGATTGTTTAAACGTGTTCACAAAGGGCTTCGCTATGCTACACAGGGGGTTGCAGGCTATGTTGGGGTTGTGGATGTTATAAAAAGTATGGTGTTATTAATGAATAGCGACTGCAAAAATGAGCGTTATATTATAGTGGCTGAGAACCTGTCTAGTTTAGATTTCACAACACTTATTTCAAATGCTTTCAAACTGGCACCTCCCAAAAAGATAGCACCTAAGTGGATGCTTTCCTTTGCATGGCGATTGGATTGGTTGAAACATAAATTAACGGGAGGAAAAAGACACTTCACTAAAAATTTAAGCAAGACTTTAAGAACTAAAAGTTATTACAGTTCGGATAAGTTTTTAGAGACTAAAACCGATTTTAAATTTACTCCTATTTCGAGGGTTGTTTCTGAAGTGTGTCACGTTTTTTCAAAGGAGGTCTCATCTTAGATTCAAATTTCACTTTAGGATCAAGATTCAAGGGTTCAGCTTTAGTTTTCTTTAGCTCTTTTATAGAATCTTTGACGCGTTTTTTCTCCTTAAGTAAGGCTTCGTATTTTGTTTTTTGAGTTGTTAACTTCAACTCTAGTTTTTCATAAATGGATTTATAGACCTCATTTTTAAAGGTGTAATAAGCGTTGCTTTCTGCAAACTGAAGACTGTCAATATTGTGTTTTTTATAAATATATGCTTCAGGATTATTGATGTTCTTTTGTAGTAATTGTTTATTGACTCCTTTTGCGGAATTAATAAGTACCACATCATAAAGAATTTCAACCATTTGATCTTCAGAAATCAAATTAGATGGTTTTTTTACTTCTAGGTTTTCACAAGACATAAAAAACAAAATACTGCCTACTAAAAAGAATGTTTTCATCTGTTGAATGTTAAACGCATGGCTGCATTATGGTTTGTAAAATTTGAATTTTCATAGACAATCGTTCCGTTTAGGATGGTGTGTGTAACTCGAGACTTAAAGGTTGAACCTTCAAATGGCGACCAGCCACATTTGTAAAGACAGTTATCTTTAGTGACCGTCCAAGGATTGTTTGGATTTACAAGTACCAAATCTGCAAAATACCCTTCTTTGATGTAGCCTCTTTTTTCAATTTGAAATAAAATTGCAGGATTATGACACATTTTTTCTACCATTTTTTCAATTGAAATCCGTCCATTATGATGCGCCTCCATCATGGCTACAAGTGCATGTTGTACGAGTGGGCCTCCTGAAGGAGCTTTGGTGTATGTATTTGATTTTTCTTCAAGTGTATGGGGTGCATGATCGGATGCAATCACGTCAATTTTATCATTCAAAAGAGCTTCCCACAATGCATCTCTATCATTAGCGGATTTTACGGCAGGGTTCCATTTGATGAAGGTTCCTTTTTTATCATAATCTTCATCTGAAAACCAGAGGTGATGAATACAAACCTCCGCAGTGATTTTTTTGTCCTTTAGAGGTTTCTTATTTGATAACAATTCCATTTCTTTCGCTGTTGAGAGATGAAACACATGCAAACGTGCTCCTGTTTTTTTGGCCAAAGCAATTGCTTTTGAGGAGGAGATGTAACAAGCTTCTGCACTTCTTATTTCTGGATGGCACTGGATTGGGATGTCCTCACCATAGCGTTCCAAATATAGAGCTGTATTTTGTTTGATTGTATTTTCATCTTCGCAATGAACTGAAATCAACAAGTCCGTACTTTTAAATATTTTTTCTAAAACCTCAGGGTTGTCCACAAGCATATTCCCAGTTGAAGAGCCCAAGAAGAGTTTAAGCCCTGCAACTTTGAGGGGATCTACTTTTAAAATCTCGTCTAAGTTGTCATTTGTTCCCCCAAACATAAATGAATAATTGGCAGAAGATGTATTGGCAGCAATCTGAAACTTATCTTCTAATTTTTCAATGGTGGTAGCTTGTGGGTTGGTGTTTGGCATCTCAATAAAAGAGGTGATTCCTCCTGCAATTGCGGCTCTAGATTCTGTTTCAATGGTCGCTTTATGGGTTAAACCGGGCTCTCTAAAGTGAACTTGATCGTCTATAACGCCTGGAATGAGGTAATTATTTTCGGCATCAATTACCTTAACATCAGCGTTTTTAACACTAATAGAGTTGGCAATTTCTTTTATATACTGATCCTCAATTAACACATCGCCTTCAACGATTTTTCCTTCATTGACAATTCGTGCGTTTTTTATGAGTATGGATTTCTTGTGCATTTATGTTGTTCCTAAAATTGTTTTTAATCGCATTTTGATGACCCCTAGAATTGCTTCGGATATGATTCCTTTACTTAGTTTTGAAACTCCATGGCGTCGGTCGGTAAAGATAATTGGGATTTCTTTGATATTAAAGTTTTTTTTGTAGGCCGAATATTTCATTTCAATTTGAAATGCATACCCAATAAATTTTATGGCCTCTAAATTGATGGATTCAAGAACTTTTCGTTTATAGCACACAAAACCTGCCGTAGGATCGAGAACTTTCATACCCGTAATAATGCGAACATAGAGAGATGCTCCATAGGAAAGCAGCACTCTTGTGAGCGGCCAATTGACAACGTTTACCCCTTTAATGTAGCGCGATCCTACAGCAATATCTGCATTCTGAAATTTACAGGTTTCATAAAGTCGATGAAGATCTTTGGGGTTGTGAGAAAAATCGGCATCCATCTCAAAAATATATTCGTAGGAACGGCTCAAACACCATTTAAAGCCTTCAATATAGGCCGTACCTAGTCCTTGTTTTCCGGTTCGTTTTAGTAAAAAAAGCCGATCCTTATAAGTGGAATAAAGTTCTTCTACTTTTTGGGCGGTATTATCTGGTGAGCTATCGTCTACAACCAAAACATGAACCGCTTTATGCTCAGAAAATACAGCGGCTAGAATGCCTTCTATATTTTCAATTTCATTATAGGTTGGTATGATTACAATGGCGTCTTGCATTCCGTAGAAAAATTTTAGCAAAAGTAAGTTATTTTTAGCGGACTCTTTTTATAAATATTCTTCATAGATTTGTGTATGCTTAGAGAGGTGCTATTTAACGATTTATACACAACAATTATTGTAGCAAGTCTTGCTATTATTGTAGGTGTTAAGCTTTTAAATTTTAATCGTTTTACCGATTTACTGAGAGTTTTTGGATTCTCAAATTATTTAAGGATTTACTTCAAAGATCATAAGTTTTTGGATCCTTTTGACATTCTGTTGTTTTTAAATTTTTGCATCAACGGTACACTTACGGGGATACTCACCTACACTCATTTCGCACAAAAACTAGAAGTAGATGTATTGCTATTTATAAAACTAGGGGGGCTGTTAGGAACTTGGGTGCTCCTCAAAATTTTGTTAGAACTAGGAATTGGTTATCTATTTGACATTCCAAAATTGTTTCATAGTTTTGTGTTTCAACAGGTTAGTTTTTTAAATTTTTTGGGGATTGTTTTACTTCCTCTCAATTCCTTACTGATTTTTGGAGCACCAAATCATCACATATTTTTAGTTTCCATATTGGTAATTTCTGGAGTGATCCTCTTCACAGGATTGTTGAAATCGGTTAAAACGTATCAAAAGCTACTTATCAATAATTTCTTTTATTTTATTTTGTATCTTTGCACACTCGAAATTGGGCTGTACATAGTATTATACAAGCTTTTTTCGTTGGATATTTATTAACCCTTTAGAGTAATTGATCTATGAAGCATCCATAGTCATAACTTGATTTTCAAGAAAATGATTCGATGGATGTAACGTGTGACCGTTATAAAATCAATAAAATAAATACATGAAAGTAAAAACAATTTTGGTGTCTCAACCCGAACCAAAAGTAGAAAACTCTCCTTACTTCGATTTGCAAGACCGACAAAAAGTAAAAATTGATTTCCGTCCCTTTATTCATGTGGAAGGTGTGACAGCTAAAGAAGTACGATTACAAAAAGTTGATTTCTCAAGCTACACTGCAATTATTATGACCAGCAGAAATGCTGTTGATCATTTCTTTAGAGTTGCGGATGAAATGCGTTTTAAGGTGCCAGATAGTATGAAGTATTTTTGTCAATCTGAAGCGGTAGCGTTTTATTTACAAAAATATGTGGTGTACCGCAAACGTAAAATTTATGTTGGGAAACGTAATTTTCAAGATCTTTCTCCTCTCATAAAAAAATATAAAGACGAAAAGTTTTTATTACCCTCTTCTGACAAACTAAAGCCAATTGTTCCCTTAATGTTAGATGAAATTGGTGTTAAATGGAAACAAGCGGTGTTTTACAATACAGTGATCAGTGATTTATCTGATTTAGCAGATGTGTATTATGATATCTTAGTGTTTTTCAGTCCTTCTGGAATTGAATCCTTATTTCACAACTTCCCGAACTTTAAACAAAACGATACACGAATTGCTGTGTTTGGAAATACGACCGTTAAAGCAGTTGAAAATAAAGGGCTACGTGTGGATATTTCTGCACCAACCACTGAAATGCCTTCAATGACAATGGCATTAAACAAATACATTCAAAAGGTGAACAAAAAATAAGTTTTTTGTCCTTACAATATTTTAAAACCTGCTCAACGAGTGGGTTTTTTGTTTTTAAGGAGATTGGTTCAGGCAGAATGATAGAAAAAATCAATCTTAATTTTTAAAACTCTTGTTTTAATTTTATTTATATTTGAATAAAAACCAAATCATTATGAGTACTTTAAAACTTCTTTTATTTTTATTCGCATTAAGTATTGTCAGTTGTTCAAACGAAACTTATGAAGAGGAAGACATGGATGTAACAGATCCGGAAACAAGTCCTACAACCTATGTTCCAAATACATTGGGAGACTATTGGGTCTATGACGTGGAGCGTACAAGTCCTGATATTCCTGAAATGAATTTTACTGGAACGGACTCTTTATATATAGCAACCTCAACAGGAACTACTTTTACGTATGAGGTCAATAATGGCACGGCTGCACTAGGCACAATGAATACGCTTTTGGTTAATGGAAGTTTATCTAAAACATCAACCTCTTTAGAATATACAGGAAGTTTGGATCTTCAGGTTGATCTTCCCATCACTGAAATGCCCACGATTGAGGATTTGAAACTTATAGATTTAGAGGCCTCTAACGGAGAAATTCTTTCTGATTTTTCAAATAGTTTTTCTGAGACGCTTGATATACAAGGCACAGCTATTCCCATTGAAATAAATTTTGCTTTAACCACTTCAAAAGAAAATTTTTATCCCACTACCACTTTGAACGGTATGGCGTATTCAAATATTTATGAAGCATCCCTTAAGCTAACGATCTCTGTGACTGGCACTATTACTATTTTGGGAATTAGTCAGGCTATCGATATTATTCAACCTCAAGATGTTATGACGGTACGTTATTATTATGCTGGAAACATTGGTCTTGTTCGCGCCGAAACTACACAGGGCTATGAACTAAGTGACGAAATCATTTTACTGATCCAACAGTCTGGCGAAACAGATTTGACGACGTCAGTTCAAACCGTTGGTGTAGAAGAATTAAATAGTTATTGGGTTAATTAGTTTTATCTTGAGCTTAAAAAAATACGGAATAGATAAAAACTCCGTACAAGAAAACCAATATAAGGCCTTCAAATTTTTTAATTTCATCTCGTTTAAAAATCAAAGTTAACGGCAGCAAAAGTCCTGCAAATACAAGCATCCAAATGCTATCTCTTGATAGAATTTCGGGATCGTCAACCATGATCGGTTTGACCAAGGATGTTAATCCAAGAACAGATCCGATATTAAAAATATTAGACCCTATTAAATTCCCTAATGAGATGGCTTTCTCTTTTCGAATTATTGCAATTACAGAGGCAGCCAATTCTGGGATACTGGTACCTACAGCAATTACAGACACCGAAATAACGGCCTCACTAACACCCATTTTTTGAGCAATTACTACAGCGCTATCAACCAACCATTTGGCTCCAAAATAGAGGGAAACTCCACCAATAATGAGCCATATTATAATTTTAAAATTAGAACTCATTGTCAGGTTTTCTACAGAATCATCTGTATCAGTCCCCATTGACTGTTTGATCGAAAAAGCAATAAATAACAATAAACTTAAAAATAAAACAGTTCCTTCAATAGCATCTAATTTATTATCGTTACTTAAGAAATAGTAAAAAACAAAGGAGAAAATCATCAGCGCAGGCCAATTAAATTTATAAAATGTTTTATCTACATGAATTGTTCCTAACAAGACTGTAATCCCAAGAACCAATCCAATATTAGCTATATTGGATCCGATCACATTATTAATTGCAATGGATGGAGACCCATTCAAAGCGGCATTTAAACTGACTAAAAGTTCAGGAAGTGAGGTTGCAAAAGAGACAACCGTGAGCCCAATCACCATTTTAGAGATATTGAGTTTTAATGATAACGCAACAGAAGCTCGTACCAAAAATTCACCCCCTACAACCAAAAACACAAATCCCAACAGCATCAAAACAATATCCATACACTTATTTTTTTTACGAAGATAAATCTAAGTTATGAAATTTGTGTTGAATTAGAAGAAGAATTTCTATTTTTGACTTATGAATTCAAAACCACTTTTTAAAGCTTTAGCACGCATTAATAAATGGATTCTTCCAAGTTTGACTAAAAAACGGGTGGATCTTAGTAAAGCAACAAAGTTACAAATGGCATTATTTGGTTGGCGGCTGTATGTAACCAAAAAAGCGTTGGACTGATCTAATAGCTTATTGCAGCATAGATAGGATGCGATTCTATTTTTTTGAACCCCTCAAGAAAATCAAGTTTCATGATAAAATTACATTGAACTATTTGACCGCCTACGGATTCCACCATTTTACAGACTGCTTCAGCAGTTCCTCCAGTGGCTAGGACATCGTCATGAATTAAAATTTTATCCCCTGGATTTATGGCATCCTGATGCAGTTCTAACACATCGGATCCATATTCTAAATCAAAGGATTGCGTAATTACTTTTCGAGGTAATTTTCCAGGTTTTCGAACGGGTACAAAAGGCACGTTTAGAGACTGAGCTAATAGCATTCCAAAGAAAAAACCCCGCGATTCAATGCCAACAACTTTATCTATTTGTTTGTTTTTAAGTTCCGACAAAAGCAGTTCTAAACACAAACTTGTGCCTTCTGGACTTTCAAGTAGGGATGTAATGTCTTTAAATCCAATGCCCTGTTTTGGGAAATCTGGAACGTCAGTGATGTATTGCTTTAGGTTTTGTGAATTGTGTTTCATTGTTCCAGTTCGTTTCTAAGATTTTGTTCCCATGCCCATGACGACTGAATCATTTCGTGTAAGCCACGAGTTGCCTCCCAATTCAAAACTTGTTTGGCTAAGGTTGTAGAGGCAAACATTACTGGAACATCACCGGGTCTTCGATCGGTAATTTCATAATTTAAGGGACTTCCACTGACTGTCTCAAAAGCAGCAATCATTTCTAGTACGGAATAGCCGTTTCCAGTTCCTAAATTAAAGACTTCTAAGGGTTTTGTAACGCTTGAGTCTAAGAGGCGTTGAAGTGCCTTTAAGTGGGCTTCCGCCAAATCCACGACATGGATGTAATCTCTTATGGGTGTACCATCCTTGGTGGGGTAATCATTTCCGAATACCATGAGTTTTTCTCTAATACCCGCAGCGGTTTGGGTGATGTAGGGCATTAAGTTGTTTGGAATTCCTGTGGGGAACTCCCCTATCTGCCCGGACTCATGCGCTCCAATTGGATTAAAGTAACGTAATGAAATAACGGATATTTCCGATTGAGAATTTGTAAAATCTTCCAGAATTTCTTCCGCAATTTTTTTTGTGTTTCCATAGGGTGATGAGGATCGTTGTGTAGGTGCATCTTCAGTAATTGGCATTTTGGAAGGGTTTCCATAGACGGTTGCTGAGGACGAAAAAATAAGATGATTGATTGCGTTTTCTTGTTGGGCTTTCAAAACGTTTAGCAATGAGAAAAGATTGTTTTGATAATACATCAACGGGTTTTCAACGGATTCCGCTACTGCTTTATGGGCTGCAAAATGAATGACTGCTTTTGCGTCTTTATGAGTTCTAAAAACAGTCTGGGTGGCTTCTGAAGATTTTAAATCAACTTGTTCAAATTGAGGACGATTGCCTGTAATTTTTTCAATTCGATCTAAAATTTGCAGATTAGAATTTGATAAATCATCAAGGATCACCACTTCGTAGTTGTGATGAATTAATGTGATTACTGTATGTGATCCAATGTAACCACATCCGCCGGTAACAATAATTTTTTCTTGCATGTATCAATTAAAACTCAAATATAAACAACTTGTTTTGTGTTTTGAAGAAAATTTAGGTCAAAAACTTATTGATCTGATTTTTTTAAGTTGTTATTTTCCTTTCTTAGAGCCATAACCTCTTGATTTAATTTCATGTAATTTTCGGTACACTCATAATATTTGGCTTTAAAGTCTGGTTCATTTGAGGGCTCAGACACTATATTAGAAACGTCATTTGTGCTATATTTCTTCTCACCAGTGATTAACCAATGTAAATCTACGTCCGTATATTTAGATATAATTTTATCTATTGAATCCGACTGAAGTGATGTGTTTCTTTGTTTTCCTTTAAAGTTTGAATAAGAGATGCCTAAGTCATTAAAGAAAAATTCATAGCTAAGTCCTTTATCTTTAGCTATTTGCAAAACTCTTTCTTTTATTTTAGTTTTTATTTTATCCATTTATTTGGAAATTAGATATTATTTTATCTATATTTGCATCCATAAACTATCAGTAAAGTAACAGAAAAAAACGAATTAAAAAAACAGAATTTTTCTATGATTAATAAGTCTGATAAACAAATGATAAAGAGGGTGATCGGAAATCGATATTCACTTGTTATTCAAAACAAATTAACTAACTGTAAGGAGTTTAACAAATACGGTGTTCCCTATTCAACAGGACATATCACTAATGTGATGAATGGTGAAAAACATGAAATCATTGAAGCCGCAATTTACAGGGTCTTTGAAAATCAGTTAGAAATCCAAACACAAAGAGAACACTTAATCTATAGAAACGCTGCTGTTAAAAATGAAGACTTGTAATTATCAATCATTCAAAAAATTAAATCTATGGTTAACTATTTCAAAACTACAACTTTTAACCCTTTCCCACAAGTTGTGGGGTTTTTCGGAGAACTCGAGGATTGAGTTTATTGACCTTTATAAAACAAAATACTAACACATGATATTACTTCTTTATTTAACATTACTTTTTGCCTACGCATTTTTAATTAAAATTTATTATCAAAGTAAAAAGTACAAAATAGGGTTCTGTCGCATCTAATTTAATGAAAAATTTTATTTTTTAATATTTACAACAAAAAGATGTTCAAAGGTCACTGTTTTCCTAAAGCAATCATATTACAAGCTGTTTACTTCAAATTAAGGTTTAGTCTTAGCTATAGAGATGTAGAAGAACTTTTAT
>Ga0206130_10000776_pt1 | contig 50443 bp, 46 predicted proteins | sample Helgoland_Spring_9_FD_148637 | JGI IMG/M metagenome (GOLD analysis project Ga0206130, IMG submission 148637) | Pelagic subsurface seawater microbial communities from Kabeltonne, Helgoland, North Sea - Helgoland_Spring_Bloom_20160512_1 | ecosystem: Environmental > Aquatic > Marine > Epipelagic ...
TTTAACTCAGTTTAGTAAAGCGATGACGGAGGATCCTCGATGAGGCGTGCAGTGATAACAGGGATGGGCATAGTTTCATGCCTAGGTAACGATAGAGCCAGCGTGACTAACTCGCTGAGAAATAGCATCTCTGGTATAGGTGCGCGTCAAGACTTTGCCGAGATGGGCTTAAAATGTAATGTTGGTGGCTCAATTGATCTCGATATAAAAGATCATATCGATAGGAAAATATTACGCTTCATGGGCCCTGCTGCTGCATATGGCTACATCGCCACCGATCGTGCTATCGCTGACGCCGGCCTGACCGAGGACATGGTCTCAAATCTTAGAACTGGCCTCGTCATGGGGTCTGGCGGCATCTCTGGGGAGATGTTTGAAGAGGCTCTCGATGTTATGCGCGACCGAGGAATAAAACGCGCTGGGCCTTACAGAGTAACACAGATCATGGCGAGCACCGTCTCTGCCTGTGTTGCCACGCCATTTAAAATCAAAGGTGTCAATTATTCACTCTCTTCTGCCTGCGCCACCAGCGCACACTGTATTGGACATGCTGTCGAGTTAATTCAACTTGGCAAACAAGACATCCTGCTCGCCGGTGGCGCTGAAGAGATGCATTGGTCAATGGCGGCGATGTTCGATGCCATGGGCGCGTTGACAAGTAATTTTAACGATACTCCCAGCGTAGCATCAAGAGCATACGATGCTAACCGTGACGGATTTGCTCCATCGCTTGGCGGAGGTTGCGTGGTGGTGGAAGAACTAGAACACGCGCGCGCGCGAGGCGCCAATATAATTTGTGAGATTACCGGCTATGGCGCGACGTCCGACGGCGCAGATATGGTCGCACCATCAGGTGAAGGTGCCGAACGCTGCATGCGAATGGCAATGGAGGGTCTCTCTGGACCAATTGACTATATCAATACCCATGGCACCAGCACTCCGGTGGGAGACGTTGCGGAACTGGGCGCTATACGCAATACTTTTGGCGATCAGTGCCCCGATATAAGTTCGACGAAATCACTCTCAGGGCATAGTTTGGGTGCCGCAGGAGTTCACGAAGCTATTTACTGTATGTTAATGATGGAAAATAATTTTGTAGCAGGCTCAGCTCATATCGACAATATGGATGAGAAAGCAAAGGGTTTACCCATTGTTGCAGAATCCAAAGACGCCAACCTTAAACGAGTCATGTGCAACAGCTTCGGCTTTGGTGGCACGAATGCAACTCTGGTAATGGAGCAGATGTAGTTATACTTAATAGCTTTTGGTTATAAAAATATAATTCTTAATCACAAAAGGATCGAATAGACTGATGGGGTTTTTGCTGAGGCGAGGCTAACGCTTGTGACAACCAAATCTCTGGGATCGAAAAAAAAATTTGCGAAAAATAGCTATCGACCACTACCGGCTAGCTTGACCATTGGTCAAAGCCATATCCATGGGCTCGGACTAATCGCACTAGACAGCATTAAAGCAGGCACCTATCTCGGTGAAACGCATTTTCAAATCGACGGCATCGACGACTGGGTTAGAACACCTTTAGGTGGCTTTATTAACCACAGCGATAATAACAACGCTGAAATTGAACTGATCACCAGCCATATTAGAGGTCTCACCACAAATAGAGACATCGCAAAGGGCGAAGAAATCACGGTTTTCTACACCCTTTACTAACAACCGTTTCCAAGGCGAGCGCCATAGAAGTGGTTTTTTTCTAAAGGGCGGCGAGAATAGCCTCAGCACTGCTACCCTCTAGAGCACCCTCATCAACATTGAGTAATGTCACGACGCCATTATCAACAATCATGGCAAATCGCTTGCTGCGAGTACCCATACCAAACCCGCGACCATCGAGGGTCAAACCGAGGGCCTCAGTAAATTCAGCATTACCGTCCGCCAACATCAACAAGTGCTCGGCATTTGCCGATTTGCCCCAAGCATCAACAACGAAAACGTCATTGACTGCCATGCAAGCCACTGTATCCACGCCTTTTGCTTTAATAGCATCCACGTGCACCACAAAACCTGGCAGATGTGCCATAGAGCAAGTCGGTGTAAATGCACCCGGAACAGCAAAAAGCACCACCTTCTTGCCATTGAAAATTTCGTCACTACTCAGACCAGCGGGGCCTTCACTCCCCATCACTGTAAACATCCCCTGGGGAATTTTGTCACCGACTTTAACTGTCATAATTACCTCTATCTATAGTAAACCCAAAAACTCGTTGCCACCCACCGGAGGCGTTAGAAATCAACTTAATGCTGACTCATTTAGAACGGAATATCGTCATCAAAGCTATCCATCGATTGAGGAGCCTGCTGTGACTGTTGAGGCGCTTGAGCGGCGGGAGCTTGAGATTGATACCCGCCTTGCTGAGGCGCTTCATAGCCCCCGCTCTGAGCACCGCGACTGTCAAGCATCTGCATCTCGCTGCCGACGATTTCAGTGGTATAACGATCCTGTCCATCTTGACCCTGCCACTTGCGAGTCCGCAATGAACCTTCGACGTAAAGCTTCGACCCCTTTTTCACGTACTCTCCAGCAATCTCGGCGAGTCGATTAAAGAATACTACGCGGTGCCATTCTGTGCGCTCCTGTGGCTCACCACTGGTTTTATCTTTCCAGGACTCCGATGTGGCTATGCTCAAATTTGTTACTGCACCACCAGAGGGCATAAAACGCGTCTCCGGATCCTGCCCACAGTTACCGACGATAATAACTTTGTTAACTCCGCGTGCCATTGTATTCCCCCAGTTTATTCACGGTTTAGGTATGATTGCAGACGTTGCATATCAATTTCGGATTGATCTATCTGCACATAGGCAAAAGCTTCATCCTTCACAAAGAGTATATCTTTAACGCCCTGCACATTTGAAATTATTTTTAAAAAATCTTGCTGATTACGCTCTGCGACCGAAAAAACCAAGGTTTTTAGCGGCCGCGGTGACTGCAAACCAACAGAGAAAAACAACCACATCAACGCGACTACACTGATGGCAAAATAAACACCATTGGCGCCGAAGTATTGCAAACAAAAACCGCCAACAAGGCCTCCCATGAAGGCACCAAAGAACTGGCTACTTGAGTAAACCCCCATTGCCGTGCCACGATTGCCTACCGGGCAAACTTTACTCACCCAAGAGGGAAGCAGGGCCTCCAGTAAATTAAATGCTGCAAAAAATGCCGTGAGTAAAATCAGCAAAACGTTCGGTAACTTTGTCACGACTATTAGTAGTGATGTCAGCGCTAAAATTAAGATTGCACCTAACAGTGCGATTCTCTGAAGCCTATATTTTTCGGCTAGAATCATGATGGGGAGCATGAGAAAAAATCCACCACCCAATAACATCAGATAGGCCCAGGGCAAATTTTTGTCATCCACACCGATATGGATCTGTAGTAAATCTGGCAACAGCAAAAAAACAGCCATCAACGCGAAATGTAAAATAAAAATACCGACATTTAAGCGCTGTAAATTTTGATCCTTAAGTAGATTCGTAATTTGCCTCACATCAACCGTTGCTTCGCGGTTAAAACAAGCTCTAGCAGGCTGCGGTATCACTTTGATGACGACAAAAATTGCCACTACGCCCAACGCTGCCGTGAGCCAAAAGATGCCCGATAAGCCATAATATTGATTGATAAAGGGTCCGGCCATCATGGCCAGAATAAAAGAAAATCCAATACTCCCACCAATCGTAGCCATGACCTTGGAACGATTGTCTTCGACCGTGAGATCAGCTGCCAGTGCCATCAATGTGCTGGCAATGGCACCAGTGCCCTGAAGTGCCCGACCGACAAACAATCCCCACATGGTGTCTGACCATGCCGCTACCAAACTCCCCAAAACAAACATCAACAATCCGCCCACCAACACAGGCCGACGACCGAGACGATCGGACAAAAGCCCCAGCGGAATTTGCAACAGCGCCTGCGTGAACCCATAGGCACCGATGACCAATCCCAGCAGCAATGGGGAGAAGTCATGGTAGTCTCGCGTTGCCACTGCGACCACTGGCAAAATCATGAAAAGACCGAGCATTCTAAACCCAAAAACACTGGCAATAGAAATCGTCGCACGCCTCTCGATAGGCGAAAGTTGAGTCTGGTCAGTCAATTTAATCAATTCGTCGCTAGGGAAAACTGGGTCTTCATATTAACAGTCTGCGCGTTGAGGGGAAAACCTTTATACACGTTTTGATAAACAATTAATCATCCCAAATGATATTTAAATAGGTTCAAAGTAAGCCAGCTCATAGAGTCGTTGCGTACAAACGTTATATTTTGCTCCATCCCTATCGTAACCCCTATAATAGACGGTTTAACCCAAGAATAAGACGCTTTAATGGATACCATACAGGTTCGCGGTGCTCGCACCCATAATCTTAAAAACATTGATCTGGATTTACCTCGAGATAAGTTCATTGTGATCACCGGTCTGTCTGGATCAGGCAAATCGTCTCTGGCATTTGACACCCTGTATGCTGAAGGACAACGGCGTTATGTGGAGTCTCTATCCACCTATGCACGTCAATTTTTGTCTATGATGGAAAAGCCTGATGTCGACCATATTGAGGGACTGTCGCCAGCCATTTCTATCGAGCAAAAATCCACCTCGCACAACCCTCGCTCCACGGTAGGAACGATTACAGAGATCTATGATTATTTGCGTCTTCTATTCGCCCGAGCCGGCGAGCCAAGATGCCCAGATCACCATTTGCCGCTAAAAGCACAAACCGTGAGTCAAATGGTGGATCAAGTAATGGCTATGGCAGAGGGTACAAAGCTGATGCTACTAGCACCGGTTGTGAAAGACCGTAAAGGTGAGCATATTCATTTGTTTGAAACACTGCGTCGGCAAGGCTTTATTAGGGCGCGTATTGACGGTATCGTCTGTGACCTTGATGAGGCTCCTGCTTTAGAAAAAAACAAAAAGCACAGTATTGATGTTGTGGTGGACAGATTTAAAGTTAAAGACGATATTGCCCTGCGCCTCGCTGAGTCCTTTGAAACCGCACTCAATTTAGCCGAGGGGTTAGTGATCATCAGTCATATGGATGGTGATGCCCCAGACCAGCTTTTCTCTGCCAAATTTGCCTGCCCCGTGTGTAATTACAGCTTAAACGAACTAGAACCTCGATTATTTTCTTTTAATAATCCAGCGGGAGCCTGTCCTACGTGCGATGGCTTAGGTGTGCGCCAATTTTTTGACATTGACAGGGTCATTCAACATCCAGAACTTTCGATATCAGAAGGCGCCATCCGGGGCTGGGACAGACGTTCACTTTTTTATTACAACATGCTGACATCACTGGCTGATCATTACGATTTTGATATTGACGTGTCCTGGTCAGCGCTTGAGGCCGTCCACCAACAAAAAATACTCTTTGGCAGCGATGACGAGGAAATTAGCTTTAACTATGTCAATGATCGAGGCACAGTATTTCGTCGTCAACACAAATTTGAGGGTGTCATCCACAACATGGAAAGACGCTATAGGGAGACAGAATCACAATCAGTGCGCGACGAATTGACGAAGTACATGGCCACGTCGAACTGCCCCGACTGTGATGGCACCCGCTTAAGAAAATCGGCTCGCAACGTATTCATTGACAACAAACGCATTGAGGACATCGTCTGCATGCCAGTGGGAGATTGCGCTGACTACTTCGATCAGCTCGACCTTGTAGGGCGACAAGGTGAAATCGCAGATAAAATCATCAAGGAGATTCGTGAACGCTTCACCTTTCTCGTCGACGTTGGATTGAACTATTTGTCACTCAACCGCAGTGCCGAGACTCTATCTGGCGGTGAAGCACAGCGTATTCGTCTGGCTAGCCAGATCGGTGCTGGATTAGTGGGTGTAATGTACATTCTTGATGAACCCTCCATCGGATTGCATCAAAGAGACAATGAAAGACTTCTCAAGACATTAATTAGACTGCGTGACTTGGGTAACACAGTGATTGTCGTAGAACACGACGAAGAGGCCATAGCCGCCGCTGACTATATCGTAGACATCGGCCCCGGCGCCGGTATCCACGGCGGGGAAATTGTCGCCCGAGGCTCAGTAGATGACATTCGTAACAGCAATGAGTCCACTACCGGCAAGTTTCTCTCTGGCGTCAGAGGTATTCGAATTCCAAACAAACGGCATCAAGGCAATGGAAAATCCCTCTGTATTAAGGGCGCCAGCGGCAATAATTTGAACGCCGTTGATCTCACTATTCCGCTAGGGATTTTCACTTGCATTACCGGTGTTTCGGGATCAGGCAAGTCAACTCTTATTAACGAGACGCTCTACCCTGCCGCCGCTGTTAAGCTTAACAAAGCGACCACACTGAAGCCTGCAGTGCATGAGAAAATTTCAGGCCTGTCTCACTTGGACAAATGTATCGATATCAACCAAAGTCCAATTGGTCGGACGCCACGCTCTAATCCGGCGACTTACACGGGAATTTTTACTCCAGTAAGAGAGCTATTTGCCGCAACCCAAGAGGCACGTTCCCGAGGCTACGCCCCAGGCCGCTTCAGCTTCAATGTCAAGGGAGGTCGATGCGAGGCCTGTCAGGGAGATGGCGTTACCAAGGTAGAGATGCATTTTTTGCCCGATATCTACGTCCCCTGTGATGTCTGCAAGGGTCAACGCTACAACAGAGAGACCTTGGATATTCACTACAAAGGTAAGAATATTCACCAAGTCTTGGATATGACCATCGAAGACGCTCGCGATTTCTTTGATGTGATTCCAAACATCGCCCGAAAATTACAGACGTTAATCGATGTTGGTCTGTCCTATATCAAGCTTGGGCAGGCTGCTACTACGCTCTCTGGTGGGGAAGCGCAGCGGGTTAAACTGTCAAAAGAATTATCTAAACGAGACACCGGAAAGACCCTGTATATCCTTGACGAGCCCACCACTGGTCTGCATTTCCATGACATAGAACAGCTCTTGTCAGTACTGCACCGATTACGCGACCAAGGCAATACTGTGGTTGTCATTGAGCACAACCTAGACGTCATCAAAACCGCAGATTGGGTAATAGATTTGGGGCCCGAGGGAGGCTCGGGAGGCGGAAGCATTATTGCCGAGGGAACCCCTGAACAGGTCAGTGAAATCCAAGGATCCCATACAGGGTTTTTCCTCAAATCGACATTGGCTCCGACTAAATAGCGGTATAATTAGTCTGCCAATCCAAGTATTGCGCGACCATCGCATCCACCGCTTCTCGCTCGCTCGGCCGGAGCCCGCTGATAATGAGATGTTTGACGCCATGACCAACGGTGCAGCTGCCATCCTTTACATCAAAGTAAAGCCTGGCATCGCCTCGCTTTCCGTCTATATCAAGATCGCTGTTGATCAACTCTAAGCTTGGTGATGTTAAATCTAGGGTATTCAGGTCGAGCGCCATGGACTGATAGATAATGAGTGGCCGCTGGGCATTGATCATCACATTCTGTTCGTTCATTAAAGGAACAAGGATATGGGGAAAATTTTGTCCTGAGAAGCGAACATAAGCGCGCACTAAAGCCTCAATACCGAGGTCGAAGGGCGCTGTTAAACCAGTTCTTTCTACTTTTAAATAGTCTTTCCCTCGAGAGTCTGATAACAGTGTCGTCGAGGATATTTCACTAGGAAATATTAAGCCAGTATCAGCCCCCACGAGGCCTGTGAAGGTAAATTTGGAAGATTCAGCCAAACCATAACGCTCAACAAAAAGGGCAAACAGTAAATCTCCCGGGACACAAAAGCGCTTATTATCAGGGTTATGGATAGGATTAAAATCGTTACTCACAGCCTTCGCGAAGCGGCTGGCCTGATCACCACTCACACTGATTTCTTTTCCGGATTGATGATAAAAATCACTAAAAGACACGACTTAACCCAACTCGGCGTCAAATTCTTCTAGAAGATCAAGGGGTTCAATTTCCTCACCATCTAATGTTGAGTTCCAATTCACCCCAACCAAAATGACATCTGAATGCAACCCAGGCAACCAATCGTCAAGAAATTCCTCCATCGCGATAGCGGTAGGTCGATAAATTTCCCAGTCGTCAGTGCATAGCGATTGCGCGAAGGCCAACACTGACCAAAAAGGCATAGCATCGAGATCAGAGTTTGTCTCTGATTGCACAGTTGCCCAGTTACCTTCAGAATTCTGCAGGCCCCAGACACAGCCCTGCTCTAAAGATTCCACTATAAATCGATCGAAGTTTTCTTGTAGGTCATTCGACAACTGCTGCATTAATCCTCACTATATTCAAACGGACTAACAAACGCCGATACCATTGGTAACCAAAAGCATCACTTGGTGTTATTCATTATACCGCGCACCGCCGCCGGAATATCAGCGGGCAAAAGAACAAGCTTTGCGTTACTCGAATCGGACATGTCACGCACCGCTTCGATATATTTTTCACCGAGTAAATACATTGCCGGTAATTCTTTATCTTGAATGGCTTCATTGACCTTACTCAGTGCCGACTTGGTCGCTTCAGCCAGTACAACTTTTGCCTCAGCATCTCGCCTAGAGGCCTCAAGGCGCCCATCAGCTTCGAGAATTGCGGCAGTTTTTTCACCGTCAGCGCGGGTCACTGTGGCACGACGCTGTCGCTCGGCAGCTGCCTGCTCCTCCATAGCTTCCTGCATCGTACCTGACGGTTGAATATCCTGAATTTCCACAGTCTTTAAGGTGATACCCCAGTCAGCGATATCATCTGAAATAGAAATTTTCAATTTAGCTTTGATCTCGTCTCGAGAGGAGAGCGCATCATCCAGGGTCATTTCACCAACAATGGATCGCAAGGATGTCTGCACCAGCGTTCGAATCGCCAACTCATAGTCCTCAACACCATAAACTGCTTTTTCAGGGGATATAATGTTGATATAAGCCACCGCATTAGCAATGATCACAACATTGTCCCGCGTAATAACCTCCTGAGAGGGAATTTCTAACACTATGTCTTTGGTGGTTGCCTTGAAAGCGACGACGTCAATATAGGGAATAAGAAAATTTAACCCGGGGCTGAGGCATTTTTGAAATTTGCCAAGTCGCTCTACTACCCATTTTGACCCTTGCGGCACCAGTCTCACTGCCTTGAACAGAGTGATCACTACTACCAAGAAAACCGTGCCTAAAAATATTACTTCACCCATTTGCTTATCTCCATTAGTTAGTCATGTTTGGTCACGATCACTGTGTCGCCATCAAAATCTACGACATGCAATCGGTTGCCCAATTCCACAGACATATCGCAACGAAACTCCCATTCATCGCGGTCCATTACCGGGGTACTAAAGCGCATTATTCCCAAAGTCATTTCAGTAGGTAACTTTGTCACCATACCAGCCTGCCCAATCGCCGAATTAAGCGCATCATCATCGCGATTGCTAGCTGCCATTCTCGGCTTGATCAGCTTAAACCAAAGTATAGCGAAAGCTACTGACGAAACAGTCCAAAGAACAATCTGCACCGGCAGCGACATTGGCACCATTGTTTGTACAATACCTACCACCATTGCTCCCAAACCAAACCAGAGTACAGTAAAGCTCGGAAGAAATATTTCAAGAACCACTAAAACCAGACCCACCACAAGCCAATGCCAATATAAAACTTCAATGTCCATATAAAATCCTCACGTTTCAAACAATGATAACCCAAGCGGCGATTCCATACATAAATCTTTTTCCGGTAACGCTAATTTGCGGGTAGACACTAACGCTGCAAACACATCAAAATACCGTCCTCTCGGCCGAAAGCGTTAGGATAATAATCTCTTCTGATACCAACCTCTTTGAAGCCCAGGCTTAAATATAGAGTGATCGCGCTATAATTAGACACACGAACTTCCAAAAATACCTGACGCACAGCAGGGTCCAATTGGCTAATTGCTTGATGTAGTAAAAGCCTCCCGTAACCGCGATTTTGATACTGAGGGTGAACTGAGATATTGTGTAACTCACTCTGATCACCGCCAACCACCATAACGAAAAACCCCACCACTGTTTGGTCAATGCACAATACATGCGTGCAATCCATCGCCTGAACAAATTGCTCTATTGTCCACCCTTTGTCAGTATTCAATGCCTCTATATTAAACAGACTGACCAAATCATCCTCACTCATTGCGCGGATCAGGAAATCTTCGGGAATAGAAGTCACAAATCACTCTTCTTTAGCTAGGCTTGTTCAGAATCAAAATCCGTTAATGGCGACCACTGTTTGATGGCATCCCAGACATCGCGTTTTAACAAAGATTGGGTGAATATTTCATCAAAAGATGGCACGACGATGGCTTGGACGCTGCCCACCATTGCTACGTGGCTACTTGCTCGCTCCACAGACAACTGCTCTGACAATAACCATTTTGCTGCGTTCTGCCCAAAAATAAGTAATCTAGAGATTTTCCCATTTTTCAACCTCGCATCAAGCAAGGTAGACACAAAATCTGTCGCTGCCTCCTGATCTCCCTCAGCGCCAGGAAACGGTGGCCATTGAATCAGTTCAAATTGAGGGAGTCCATTCTGCAATGGCTCAAAGGACTGAACAATTTGACTCAAAAGTTCATTCTCAGTTGCTGATGGCAATGCTTCACTGGCTATTGCGCAGACTAACAATCCATCACTGGGCTGCCAGAGAACCAGTTTAAACTCTATGGCCACAGCAGCGATATCGGCTGCACTCTCCCTGATAACACTATCTGCAGGATCGACAACACCAGATTCAGGCAACTGCTCCGCAGTTGATAGCTCTCCCTCGGATAGACTATCCAACGCCACTTTTTGCACCACATCCGGCTTGGATTCAGAGGTCTCTCTCTCCGGCACAACATCAGCACAGCCCCGTGGGACATACTCAACAATCCCCAAGGCCTTGATATAATGATGCCGAAGCTGATCCAAAATCAGATGCCGCCTAACTGAGGATGAAGACTTCCAGGCTCACGCATCAATGTTAGAGCGTGCAAGTATGCTTTGGCACTTGCCACCAAAATATCGGTATCAGCGCCCTGCCCATTGATGATGCGACCATCTTTCTCCAGACGAACGGTGACTTCCCCTTGCGAATCAGTGCCCTGAGTGACGGCATTGACCGAGTACACCTGAAGCTCAGTCCCGCTGTTAATAAGTTTCTCAATAGCATTAAAAATAGCATCCACTGCACCGCTGCCACTAGATTCAATATGATGCTCTTTCTCTTGGTAACGGATTATCATTTTTGCACAAGGTAGCTGACCCGACTTGGACAATACTTCCAAATCCATCAGGGTCAGATCGTCGCGAGGCCCCATCTGCACATCAGAAACCAATGCCTGAAGGTCCTCATCGAAGATTTCGCGCTTTTTATCTGCTAAATCTTTAAAAGCCTTGAAGGCTTGGTCAAATTCCTCTCTGCTATCAAAACTGATATCCAATTCTTCAAGTCTTGCAGCGAAGGCTGCGCGACCGGACAGCTTACCTAAGGAGAGCTTATTGGTAGACCAACCGACATCCTCTGCGCGCATGATCTCATAGGTTTCACGCATTTTTAAAATTCCATCCTGATGGATACCCGACTCATGAGCAAAGGCATTGGCACCCACAATAGCTTTGTTGGGCTGAACTGGAAAGCCGGTAATACTGGATACTAGTCGTGAGATCGGCACTATATGTGAGGGGTCAACCCCTGTGGCTACTGGATACAGATCTTGTCGAGTGCGCAAGGCCATGACCAACTCCTCTAAGGATGCATTACCCGCGCGCTCACCCAAGCCATTAATCGTGCATTCTACTTGCCTGGCTCCATTCTGCACCGCAGACAAACTGTTGGCTACAGCAAGACCTAAATCGTTATGACAATGCACTGAGAATATCGCTTGATCAGCATTGGGCACGGCATTTAGAAGACGAGAAATCACTTCACCGTACTCTCCAGGAGCTGAATAACCCACAGTATCAGGGAAATTAATCGTTGTAGCTCCAGCGTTAATAACTGCCTCAGTAATGCGGCACATGAAATCAAAATCCGTACGACTGGCGTCTTCCAATGAAAACTCCACATCATCCATTAGATTTCGGGCTAGCTTAACGGCTCCAATAGCCTGTGCTAAAACCTCATCTGGCTCCATCTGTAGTTTGTATTTCATATGTATGGGAGATGTCGCAATAAAAGTATGAATACGTCCAGCACTAGCACCACTCAATGCCTCACCCGCCCGCTCAATGTCTCCTTGCATCGCTCGAGACAAGCTGCATATACGGCTTTCTCTAACAGTATCAGCGATCAGTTTTACCGCTTCAAAATCACCTTGACTGGACACAGCAAAACCTGCCTCAATCACATCAACATGCATTTTTTCCAGCATTTTAGCAATTCTAAGCTTTTCATCTTTCGTCATGGAGGCCCCGGGGCTCTGCTCTCCATCGCGTAATGTCGTATCAAAAATAACCAATTTATCTTTTTCGGCCATGGTATTTCCCACCTTTTAAAAGTCATCCAGACTGTCTGACAGTTTATTACAATCTAATAATAAGCGATTCATTGGCTTGATGTTCAAAACAGAACACCAATCAGAGTGCCATTCTAACGAATCGCAGTGCGTTTATACTATTTTTTTAGGTGTACGATCGAATGCCCCTCAGGGCAGCAGGAGAATACCGGCAGACCGCTGTGCGTTTTTTAGGGCGCGGAGAAAAGAAAAATAAGGTTTCAAAACATTCATCGTTCGATTAAAACAAAATTGCCAAAACAATCCAAGGCTTGTTAGAGGTTCCATTACGATTTTTCGAACCGAACTTTTGAAAACACCCACTTTACCGGCGCTGATAAAGAAAATATAACCGCCATGGCGAACAGTATTCGTGGTGGATCTATGGTGATGACCACAAAACCCATTACCATACTAAGAATGACCATAAAGGGGACTTTGCCACGAAAATCAACCATTTTAAAACTGGGATAACTAAAATTAGATACCATCAATAACCCAGCCAACGAGGTGACTAAAGCTCCAATGCCAGTCAGTAACAGGCTTGATTCTGCTGCATGGAAAGACCAAACGAAACCTGCCACCAAGGCGGCCGCAACGGGACTCGGCAGGCCAGTGAATACACTGCCATCTGAGGTGCTTGCCTGAACATTAAAACGAGCCAATCGCAGCGCCGCGCAAGACGCATAGACGAAGGCGGCGGCCAAACCTAGTTTACCTAAACCACTGACACCCCAACCGTAGGCAACAACTGCCGGCGCTACACCGAAGGAAACCATATCTGACAAGCTGTCATACTGAACACCAAAATCACTCTGAGTATTGGTCATTCGAGCCACACGCCCATCCAGACCATCAAACAACATGGCGGCAAAAATGGCCATTGCTGCCCAATCATACTGTCCGCTGAAACCAGACAAAACCGCGTAAAATCCACCAAAAAGCGCTCCTGTTGTGAGTAAATTTGGTAACAAATAAATGCCTTTACGCGAAGGAGCAGCGACAGATTCAGAATCCTGAGTCACCTTAAAATTAACTATCTTTTCTGCTTCATCAGTATTTTTCACGACGGTTTTTTGCCCCAATTGGTTCGCTGAAAATAAGAGTATACGGCAATCGACTCAGTCATCCAAAAATTGCTTTTGCATATGCTGAACATCCAACTCAGAAAAACCCAAACCTTGCTTTAAAAAGCCTTTAACAGAACCATATTCGCCCTCGATAGAGTCTAGAAAGGCAATAATATTGTCACGATGAACTGACACATAGGGCGTCAACCAAGCTCTGTCCCAACTGCTCACGTCAGCCGCTCTAAGATGGCCCTCAATGATTTCGACTAGTTTAGTAGAATCGTAATGCTTTTGAGTCAGCAGATAATCTTCGACAATCGTCTCTCGCGGGACATCCAGAGCCGAGAGCAAAAGCGCAGCGGCCATGCCAGTGCGATCTTTGCCTGCTGAACAGTGAAAGATACTCGCATTGTTGGCATTTCCTAAAATTTCCTGCATAAAACGACTGAAAGGGGTGATGATTGCACTAATGCAGGAACCATAGGAGTTCACCACCAGCTGATGAGATGACTCTGTTGTCAACTCACCCTCAAACAAAAATTCCCAAAAACGAGAGATATCGCCGATAGATATTTGATAATCGTCAATAAAGTCTGCCCTCACAGCGGCACTCGGCGACTGACTCTGTTCCTCTTGACGTCGAAAGTCATGCACTTGGGTCACACTCAATTTTTCCAAGGCCTCAATATCACCTTTTGACAAATTGGCGAGGTGCCCACAGCGTAACAGTTTTCGCCACTTTACCGTCTTTCCCTGAGCATTGACATAACCACCCAAGTCTCGAAAATTAATACCTCCATCAAGAGTTAACACCCTCGAAAAGCCTGTTTCTCTGCTCATTTTTTACCTATTCATTACCGTAATACATCGCCAATTTCACTGCGCAAGTGCCAATATTGATTGACTAAAAGAGCACATCTCTAGCAATCAAACCAGCGGTCTATTGAGAGCGAATAAATTTATCTCCCCGAGAAATACCGGAAACTCCACTTCGCACCACCTCCATCACACCCATCGCCCTAGCAGCATCTAAAAAAGCATCCAGTTTTTCACTGTCTCCGGCCAACTGAACCGTATAGGTAGCTGGTGTAACATCAATAATATGTCCGCGAAATATCTCTACACAGCTCTTTAACTCTATGCGAGTATCATTGTCAGCAGCCTTAATTTTTACCAACATTAGCTCCCGCTCAATATAGGGTCCCTCGGTTAAGTCCACCACTTTTATGGTATCAATTAACTTGTGTAACTGCTTGACAATTTGCTCCGCCATTTGGGCGTCGCCCAAGGTGGTGAGAGTCAACCTGGACAAGGTTTCATCGTCAGTAGGAGCCACCGTCAGCGTATCAATATTGTAACCTCGTTGAGAGAATAGCCCCACCACTCGAGACAGGGACCCAAACTCATTTTCAAGTAAAATTGAAATAATTCTTTTCATTAGGTTCGCTCCGTTTTACTCAACCACAGATCACGCATAGATCCCCCCGGCATATGCATTGGATAAACGTGCTCTGATCGATCGATACAGATATCCATAAAAACCACACGATCCTTCATCGCGAAGCATTCACGCATTTTTTCTTCTAGCTGATCAAACTGCGTGATTCTCATGCCGACGTGGCCATAAGCCTCAGCCAATGCAACAAAATCTGGCAGTGACTCTTCGTAGACACTTTGCGAATAGCGACTGTTATACTGCATATCCTGCCACTGCCTTACCATTCCCAAGGCGGCATTGTTGAGATTAATAATCTTTACCGGCAAATTATGCTGGCTACAGGCAGACAATTCTTGGATACACATTTGTATGCTACCCTCGCCGGTAACGCAGGCCACATCAGTATCCGGAAATGCCAGCTTGGCTCCCATGGCGGCAGGCAAGCCGAAACCCATAGTTCCCAAACCGCCCGAGTTAATCCATTGTCGAGGCTTATCAAACAAATAATATTGCGCAGCAAACATTTGATGCTGACCAACATCAGAGGTGACAATTGCTTCGCCATTGGTAACTTCATACAACATTTTGACCACGTCCTGAGGCTTGATAAGATCGCCGCCACTCTGCTCATAACGCGGCTGGGTATATAACCCGTGTTTGTTGCGCCATTCATCAATCTGTTGCCACCAATCGGCCAACGCCACCTGATCAATTTGCACATCAGACTGGCCTATCAAATCTAACATATCCTTGAGCACTGATTTACAGGTACCAACAATAGGGATATCTGCAACAATATTTTTTGATACAGACGTTGGATCTATATCGAGATGAATAATAGTGGCCAGCGGGCAGAATTTCTCTAGTTCATTGGTCACACGGTCGTCAAAGCGGGCGCCTACAGCAAAGATAACATCGGCATGATGCATCGCAGTGTTTGCTTCAAAGGTACCGTGCATACCTAACATACCCAAAAATTGTCTATCACTGCCGGGGTATGCCCCCAAACCCATCAAAGTGTTGGTAATCGGGTAGTTCAGCTTTTTGGTCATTGCAGTTAAATACTCGGCGGCATTATCAATGACCACGCCACCACCAGCATAGATTACCGGGCGTTTGGCGGCTAATAAGGCTTTAACAGCGCGCTTAATTTGCCCTTTATGTCCTCTATCACTGGGTTGATAAGAACGCATTTTTACTTCTTCAGGGAAGCTGTAAGGAACCTTATAATTTGGCTCTGTGACATCTTTGGGAATATCCACAACAACCGGTCCGGGGCGCCCAGTCGATGCAATATAATAAGCTTTAGCGATGGTGGCTGGTATGTCTTCAGCTTTGGTAACCAAAAAGCTGTGCTTTACGATGGGCCGAGAAACTCCCACCATATCAGTCTCTTGAAATGCATCCTGTCCAATTTTGCTCGACGGTACCTGGCCAGAAATCACCACGAGAGGGATAGAGTCCATGTAGGCCGTGGCTATACCCGTTAGCGCATTAGTCGCTCCGGGACCAGAGGTCACAAGCGCAGTACCCACCTCGCCGGTTGCTCGAGAAAAACCATCAGCCGCGTGCACAGCGGCCTGCTCATGGCGAACAAGTAGATGAATGACGTCGTCTTGCCTATATATTGCATCGTAAATATGAAGTGCCGCACCCCCGGGATATCCCCAGATGTGTTTGACCCCAACATCTCTTAACGCTCTTATGAGCGCATCACCACCCGATAAATTTTCCACAAAAGTTCCTCACAAATCATTATGTGTAGTTACTTTCCCAGACTGGCGATAGGCTCGCATCAAAACAGACGCCACGAATGTGGCTTATTCAGTCACACCGGTAGGTGCTTGCGACCGACATCTGGGCTATGGATAATAGCGCCATCTACAGTGATGACCAGCGACATTGATTACGACCGTCTGGTACTCATGTTATGCTAGATACTTCGGTAAAAGTTCTGGCGACGGAATAATACCATCATGGCCTGGTCAGTCAATGACTTATCGATTGTTTTTATGCAGAATGAAACTGAGACCACCTATCTCACAGACAATAATTTCATACCGGGTATCAGTAAAGTGATAAGCTTTGCGTTATGATATCCGACTCAAGAATCAAGAAGCTAACCAGTGAAAAACATTAAAAACACTCTCTCAGTGACCAAAAATCTCGGTTTAGCGCTAACCGTACTATTGTTGATAATCAGTTGTAACAGTAAACAAACCGTTAACAAAATGCTGATAACTAATGTCAATGGATATACTTTTGATACCCAGGAGGACGGGCATCAATTTACAGCACTGGTGATTGAGAATGGTCTCGTCATCGCCACAGGTGGGCATGAGTTGCGGCGAGATCACAGCGATGCTGTGATCATCGATGGCAAGGGAAAAACTCTTATACCAGGTATGATAGATGCCCATGGCCATCTCTCAAGTCTTGGCTATACGCTGCTACAAATAGATTTACGCAATACCACATCAGCGACCCAAGCAGCGCTGGCCATTGCCGATTACGCCGAAAATAAGCCCTACCTAAAGTGGATTCGAGGCCGCGGCTGGAATCAAGTATTATGGCCAGGAAAGAAGTTTCCAGATGCTAAAATATTAGATGAATTGGTTCCAAATCGGCCAATTTGGTTAGAGCGAATTGATGGCCATGCCGGGTGGGCCAACAGCAAAGCACTGGAACTCGCGGGAATACATTCAGATACCATTTCACCTCCCGGTGGCGAAATTTTGAGAGATGCGAATGGCAAGCCCACCGGCATTTTAATCGATAATGCGATGAATCTGGTGAGCCAAGTAATTCCACCGCCGACCCATGAAGAATTATCAGCCGCCGTTGACGCAGCAACCGAACACTTACTGGGCTTGGGCATTACATCAACGCATGATGCCGGCATCAGTGCTATGGAACACAGATTTTATTCAAATCTGGCAGTGAAAAATGAGCTCAAAGTCCGTCTCTATGCCATGATTTCTTCTACCGATCCAGAATTGGCACGGATTCTGGCAACGGGGCCAATGAAGGATGATCGAGATTTCTACAGCGCAAGAAGCGTTAAGGTTTACACCGATGGTGCTCTTGGGAGTCGAGGCGCAGCGCTTCTGGCACCCTACTCTGATCGACCCGATCACAGCGGACTTCTGCTCACATCAAAATCTCAACTCAGCCAATTATTCGAGCAGGTGATTTCGGCAGGATTTCAGTTGGCCATCCATGCCATTGGCGACAAAGGCAATCGTATCGCACTCGACGAAATAGAACAGGCTTATAACGAAGTGGGAGGAAGAGATCTGAGGCACCGTATCGAGCATGCACAGGTTGTTGCTCTGGAGGACATACCGCGATTCAAAACGTTAAATGTAATCCCCTCAATGCAACCAACTCACGCCACGAGCGATATGAATATGGCAGAAGATCGAATCGGTGCTGAGCGTTTAAAAGGCGCCTATGCATGGCGGCGCTTTATTGATCAGGGCAGTATTTTGGTCTCTGGATCAGATTATCCTATTGAACTCGCCAATCCATTCCACGGTATCCACGCGGCAGTCACTCGGCAAGATCATGATAATCAACCACCGCTTGGGTGGATACCAGAACAAGCCATTAGTCGAGTGGAAGCACTGCGCTCGTTTACCATCAATGCCGCCTGGGCGGGTCATCAAGAAACTATGCTCGGCGGACTCAGCGAGGGTAAATGGGCTGATTTTATTATCATTGATCGCGATATTATGAAAGTACCGGCGGACCAGCTGTGGCAAGTAGAAGTGGAACAAACCTGGGTGGCAGGAAAACTAGCCTATTCCCGTGACTGAAAGAAATTCATTAATTTAGGTCGGAAATGGTGACATTGTCAATCAAACGAGCCGACTGAGTAAAGATTGCGCCAAGCACAGTGATTTCAGCGTCGTCTTCCGCAGCCAAATCTAAGGTTTTGCTATTACTGCAGGTAATATAATCTACTGTGAATCCAGCCTCTTCGATTCTCCGAGTAGCTTCCGCTTCAAGACCCGTAAAATCGCGATTACCGGATCTAATTTGTTCGGAGATCCAGTCCAGTGTATGCTTTAATACAACAACGTTTGCACGTTCGTCATCGTTGATATAGCGATTTCTAGAGCTCATCGCCAAACCATCAGGTTCCCGATGAATAGGCGCAGAAATAATCTCAACCGGCATACATAAGTCTTCAACCATACGTCGAATCACAGCCAGCTGCTGGTAATCCTTGATACCAAATATCGCTTGATCTGGCTGCACGATGTTAAACAGCTTGCTCACCACAGTAGTTACGCCTTCAAAATGCCCAGGGCGACTAGCACCACAGAGAACATCTGTCATCGTGGGACAGATTACCCGGCTCTGGGTATCCAAGCCGTTGGGATACATTTCTAGATCTTCAGGGTGAAACAAATAGTCACACCCAGCATTGCGCAACTTGAGACAATCAGACTCATAAGTGCGGGGGTATTTATCCCAATCCTCGTTAAGTCCAAACTGCAGTGCATTGACAAAGATTGAGCAGATGACGACATCATTCATCTCTTTAGCCTGTTGCAACAGTGCTAAGTGGCCATCATGCAAATTGCCCATGGTGGGGACAAAACCGATACGCAGCCCATTACGACGCGACTTATCTAAATCCTCTCGCAACCCCCTGACAGTATGAAAAATTTTCATATCAAATATCCAGGCTAACTCAGTCAGTGTTCCGCAAAGTGATCACTGGCCAAATTTTCAAAGCGAGTGTACTTACCCATAAACATCAATCGACAGGTTCCGATAGGACCGTTGCGCTGCTTGCCAATGATGATTTCTGCAGTACCTTTATCGGGACTATCTTCGTTATATACCTCATCTCGATAAATAAAGGCTATCACATCAGCATCTTGCTCAATGGCACCCGATTCACGTAAATCCGCATTCACCGGACGCTTGTTAGGGCGTTGCTCCACATTCCTACTCAACTGCGACAGCGCAATCATTGGACACTCATATTCTCGTGCCAAACCTTTTAATTCTCGAGATATCTGCGATATCTCTTGCACCCGACCTTCCGCAGCATTGCTACCATTCATCAATTGCAAATAATCCACCATGATCATACCGGGCTGAGCCTGAGCATAGAGGGCTTCAGTATCCACTGGCACCTCTGTTCCCCGCTCTGCAATCCATTGCTGCCGAAGCTGTTCTACTCGTTCGCGGGTAAATTGTTTAATCCTGTTGCGCATTTCTAACGGCGTGATCCCCGCGGAGTCATCAATAAATAGCGGTTTATCTTTCAATCTTTGAGCTGCACTGGTCAATCGCGGCCAATCATCTTCCACCAAATTGCCAGTACGCATGCGTGTTTGGTCGATTTTACCAATAGATGACAACATACGAGTGATTAGTTGATTCGCCGGCATTTCCAGAGAGAATACCAATACGGGTCGATCTTGGCTGAGGGTAGCGTGCTCTACCATATTCATGGCAAATGCAGTCTTACCCATGGATGGCCGACCAGCTATAATGACCAAGTCCGACTTTTGCCAACCCGAGGTCATCTTGTCTAAATCGGTAAAACCTGTACTGAGACCTGTAATATCAGCATCATTTTTGAATAACTCATCGAGGCGATCAACAGCCTCTTTAATAAGAAGATTTACCTCTTTAAACCCCCCCTTTTTAGGGCGATTTTCTATAATTTCTTGGAGACGTCCCTCTGCCTCGGCCAATAGTTTGGAACTATCCCATCCCAGTGGGTTATAGCCTTTTCGAACAATATCACTGGCGGCACCAATTAACTGACGGACAATAGAGCGCTCGAGAACAATTTGCGTATAGGCCTTTACGTTTGCAGAGCTGGGCGTGCTACTGGCTAAGTCAACCAAATACTCAGCACCACCGACGGAAGCTAGCTCATTGGAATTTTGCAGAGATTCAGCTAGGGTAATCGGATCAAAGGGCTGATTGTCGGCGGCCAGTCGCGCCATGGCATTGAATATTAGTTGATGATCCCTGCTGTAAAAGTCACTATCAGAGAGCACTTCAGCAATAGAATCAAAAGCATCATTTCGCAACATTAGACCGCCAATCACCGCTTGCTCCGCTTCAATCGAATGCGGTAGCGGTTGACTTATTGACGGCTCTGCAAATAGTGCTTCACTCATGCCGATAAACTATTCCAAATTGGTTTGCTCGTGGTAAAACCACGGATTAAAGACCAGATGATAACGCATTGAAACAATAACGGCACTGAATCTTTATGGATACAGTGCCGTCATCGATAGTTACTAAACGATTAGAATACTTTTATTCTGCTTCCAATGTAACGCTGACAGACCCTGTCACATCTGAGTGCAACTGAATGTCAATTACAAAGTCTCCGATCTGGCGAAGCGCACCGTCGGGCAAGCTAATTTCGTTTTTACTCACCTCTACTCCCGCATTGCCAATAGCGTCCTCTAACTCACGGGCTCCCACAGAGCCGAACAACTTACCCTCATCACCAGCGATGACAGAAATCACAATTGGATCAAGTGCAGCTAACTGATCCGCACGCGCTTGTGCGGCGGTTAATGTATCTGCAGCTTTAGCTTCCAATTCAGCTCGACGAGACTCAAATTCAGCAATATTACTTTCGGTAGCAAACACCGCTTTTCCTTGCGGAATAAGGTAGTTGCGCCCAAACCCAGCTTTGACCTTAGCCTTATCACCAATATTGCCCAACTTACCTACTTTTTCTAGTAAAATAACTTCCATCGTATAATCCTCAAAATGTAACCTACACTAAGCAGTCGTGTTCCTAGACAACCTAGCTCGTAAATTCAGAACGCTGTCAGCAGCCCCAACGGCGGCTAACAGTCCAGCCGTAAGCGAACCCAATATCAAACCTATGTACACTAATACTAGCCAATGACTTCCAAAACCCTTCAGTTTAACTGCGTAGTGTAATGTAGATAAACCACTCACTAGCAGCGGTACTATCGCCAATTGCAACCAGAGTTGGTATTCGGCCAATGCCGAAAGCCCGACACACACTATGATCACAGAGACTGTCGTCGACTTTTTATCCAACCTGATGTTGTGGAATTCTTCTTGAAAACCACCTGGATTGAACAGAAGCGCCTGCCACCAGCGCGCCAAAACCAGACCTACCAACCCACTTAGCACGACAATCCACGCCATTGCCGCTACAATATTGCTCGGACTAGGACTAACCAAATCCTCATCCAACTGCTGCGACGCCGTTTGGAAAATGTTTTCCAACTCCAACAGCATCAGTGCAAAGTCGGCGTGAAAACTAAATCTGGCCAGGCCTGCCAACACCGCACCCAAAGCGATCAGAACCATCAGCGAGAGAGCCCATGACCTCGTCACCCTTAGCACGGTTGCCACTGCAATAACATGCACCAACGACACCACCGAGATAACCGCCAAAAACGGTTGGGTTTGGCCTAAATAGTAGCTAATCAGGATCGGCATCGCCGACCATAATGCCACTATACTCGCCTCAACCCCCCCTTTTCGCAAACATACCAAGCCCACTGTTGCAGGACTCAAAAACGGCACTATGCTACCTACAAGAGCGACTGCGCTGGCCTGTACTCGCCCACGCATAATGAACTCAGCAAGCACACGCACAATGGGTTTCCCTGGCGCTACTTATGGCTATCTGTATATGGCAACAAAGCAATATAACGTGCACGCTTAATCGCTTCAGACAGCTCTCGCTGATATCTCGCTTTGGTCCCAGTAATTCGGCTTGGCACAATCTTTCCGCTCTCGGAAACGTAACCTTTGAGTGTATCCAAGTCCTTGTAATCTATTTCCGTAGCACCTTCTGCAGTGAAACGGCAAAATTTTCTTCTACGCACAAACTTAGCCATAATTACTCTCCACCTTCCGCATCAGTTTTTTCTTCAACTACTTTTCCATCAGCCTGTTCTACTTCCTCAGTGGCTTCTGCCTGCTGTGCTGCTGCTTCGGCCTCGGCCTTTGCACGTGCCGCATTGCGACGCTCTCGGGCTTCTTTATCAGCTTTCTCAGCATTTTCTTGCTTCATTATGGGTGATTCAGCTGTAACCGCTTCATTCCGACGAATCACCATGCTGCGGATAATCGCATCATTATAACGGAAAGTTGAGTTGAGCTCGTCAAGCACCTCTTGACCACATTCGACGTTCATCAGAATATAGTGTGCTTTGTGAATTTTATTGATTGGATAGGCAAGCTGACGGCGACCCCAATCTTCAGATCGATGAACCTTGCCGTTGCCGGCGGTAACAGACGCGGCATAGCGCTCTACCATACCCGGTACTTGCTCGCTTTGGTCAGGGTGGACCAAAAACACAATTTCATAGTGTCGCATTGTATCTCCTCATGGATAATTGAGTCTCCCACAGCGACAGGCGTCGAGGGGTGAGACAAGGAGTGCCCAAAACTGCTACTGGGCGCTTTTCAGGCGCGGTATTGTAGTGCCGTTTAAGCTCGGTTGCAACCGACTTTTTACTTCATGCCACTACCCGTTTTTGATCTATCCGAGGATATGGATTTTTTCCCAATCAACTGCCAAACTGAGCTCACATCGGTGATCGGACTCTTTAACAAAAAGGTGATTGCAATTTCCTCTAAGGCAACTAACAAGTAAAAAATAATCACTGCCCGAAATAGCATATCAGCATCAGCGAGAATCAAAAGATAGTAAGCAGGCGCAATAAGCACCGCCGCTATTTTTGCTCCAACAGTATGGTAGCTGGGGTACTCCCCAAATTTAATGAGGGCCAATAGAAGAGGAATCACGAACGAAAGAGTAGCTGATATTAAAAATCCTAACTGGTAATCAAAAGTCATCGGCCAAATTTCATAGAGCCCAAAGATCATTGCCGCATAGGTTAAGGCATCTCCCCAGCTATCGAGTTTGGCCCCAAGATCACTGGTCTGCCGCATGAGACGGGCCAAATAACCATCCAAGAAATCACTGATCAATGATCCAGCTAAAACAAACAGAAACCATTGCGAATGTCCCTGTAACGCCAGTGCAACAAGCACCGGCACAAGAACCAATCGCAGTATAGAGAGCATATTGGCAATAGATAAAATTCTTGACCTCATGATTTACGCACAGTCAGTAATTCAGTTTTTCAATTATCGAGGGGGTCTCATTAACAACCGGTTCCGTTACCCTCGTTGTTGCCGAGAGAAATGGGCATCTTTTAATTGCCGATAACGACAATTCTTAGATTTACCCATTAATTGTTTCAGAACTTTACATTCGCTGCCTAACAATTTCAAACAAACATACGCCGGTTGCGACGGATACATTGAGACTCTCCACCTCGCCTAGCATGGGTAACCTTGCCATGTAATCACATTGTTTAGCGACTAAATTTCGCACGCCAGCCCCCTCGGCACCCATTACTAAAGCGATAGGGCCGGATAGATCTATATCATAGATTAGTTGTTTAGATTGGCCAGTAGTGCCAATCACCCAAATGCCAGAATTCTGAAGTTTTTCTAGTGTTCTAGTAAGGTTGGTAACGGTAATCAAAGGCACGCTTTCGGCGGCACCGGAGGCAACTTTATGAACAATCGGAGTTAACCCCGCGGAGCTGTCTTTTGGGACAACGACGGCATTTACGCCTGCGGCATCAGCAGAGCGCAAACAAGCCCCGAGATTGTGCGGATCTGTAACACCGTCGAGAAATAAAAAAAACGATTCTTTGCCCTTGTCTTCTGCCAACTGAAGAAGAAAGTTTTCATCATAGGTTTTCCCGGGTTTACAGCGAGCGATCACTCCCTGATGACGGCCATTAACTCTCGCCTCTAGCTTATGTGCCACCAACGGTTGAACACTAATACCGTGGAGGTCAGCGAGGTGACGAATTTTTTGCAGGCGCTCATCGCGACGGTTACCCTGAACAAAGATTTCAGTCACCCTCTCCGGCGCTGATTTAAGCATACTCTGAATTGTGTGAATGCCATAAATCCAATCCATTAACCTGTCCTTTGCCAGTTGTCCTGAAACATTTATTGCGCATTGTACTGGCTTTCGGCAAACTTCGGGTATAAAAGTGGCTAAAATATAAATAGGGTTCTGAACTAATCATGAATGACACAGAACAATCTTACCTTTCTCCGAAGCAACTGCCAAAATCAGGACTGACAAGACGCCTGGCCGCTCTGATCTATGATCTGTTCTTACTCACAGCAATCGTCATGGCCTACGCTCTCGTTGTAATCACGCCTTTGAGAGTGATGTTTTATGGCATGCCAACCACTGAAGGAAATTTTATCGCCTTCCCTGTACTGCTCCAGATTGTTTTAATGATAGGGTTAGTCCTAGTACTTGCTGGTTATTATTTGCTGTGCTGGCGCAAGCAGGGACAATCCATGGGAATGAAGGCTTGGCGTTTAAAACTACAACAGTCCAATGGCGAATTGGCCTCACTGCGACAATGTTGGATTCGCGCCGCGCTGGCGCCTCTATCATTGGCCTTTTTTGGCGTCGGCTATTTATGGTGCCTAATATCCACCAATAGAGAATGCCTCCATGATCGTCTTTCAAGTACAGAAGTGGTGGTGATACCAAAAAAAGAAAAACTATAGAGAGCATTGGAGATTATGAAATCAAATCAATTTGTACTCGCTATTGACCAGGGAACTACCTCATCAAGAAGTATTTTATTTGATGACGATTTTTCCATCGTCGGAAAATCCCAACATGAATTCGAACAACTTTTCCCCGATTCAGGCTGGGTGGAGCACAATCCTGAGGCCATATGGAAAACCACGGTCACAACCTGCAGGGACATGATTAAAAAAGCTCAATCACTGTCTGGCACAATCGCTACTATCGGCATTACTAATCAACGGGAAACTACCATTGTCTGGGACAAGATCAGCGGAAAACCTATCTACAACGCAATTGTCTGGCAAGATAGACGCACATCAGCAATCTGCCAAAACATGTCCAAAGCTGGCATGGAGGCCTCGATTACTGAAAAAACTGGGTTATTACTAGATCCCTATTTTTCTGCGACTAAAATCGCTTGGATTTTAGATAATGTCAGTGGAGCTAGAGATCGAGCTGAACGTGGAGAATTAGCTTTCGGCACAGTAGATAGCTGGTTGATTTGGAAGCTTACCCAGGGCAAAGTGCATGCTACAGATGCAACCAATGCCTCACGCACCATGCTCTACAATATCCATATTGGCGAATGGGATAACGATCTATTGTCTCTATTTAACATTCCCCTCGCTATCCTGCCGCAGGTAAAAAACTGCTCAGATGACTATGGCACTACGTCACTATTTGGTGCACCGATCTCCATCAACGGCGTTGCCGGTGACCAACAATCGGCTACCATTGGCCAAGCATGCTTCGAAGTGGGAATGATGAAATCAACCTATGGAACCGGGTGCTTCGCCTTATTAAACACTGGCAAAACGGCGGTAAAATCAAGCAACAGACTACTCACAACCATTGCCTATCAGATTAATGGTAAGCCAACCTACGCGTTGGAGGGATCTATCTTCGTCGCTGGTGCCGCTGTGCAATGGCTTCGAGACGGGCTTAATATTATCGAATCAGCCAGGGATTCCGGCGCTCTGGCAAAGACTGCAGATCTTAATCAACAGGTTTATCTTATTCCCGCCTTTACTGGCCTGGGAGCGCCTTGGTGGGATCCTGACGCTCGGGGCGCCATCTTTGGTTTAACTCGCAGTTCCGGGCCAGCAGAGCTGGCTAAAGCGGCACTTGAATCCGTTTGTTTCCAAACACAGGATCTACTTGAGGCTATGCATGCTGACTGGAAGCAGGCGGACAATACCCTGTTACGTGTCGATGGCGGGATGGTAGCGAGTGACTGGACCATGCAGTGTCTAGCAGATATTTTAAATACAACAGTTGAGAGGCCCGCAAGCCTTGAAACCACTGCATTGGGAGCCGCCTGGCTGGCCGGATCTCACATCGGCATCTGGCCAGATCAAACAGAGTTTGCCAGCGCTTGGCACTGTCAGCAACGGTTTTCACCAACCATGAGTGCGGAGCTTCGCATTAAAAAGATCAAGGGTTGGCAAGACGCGATGCAACGACTAACCACTTCTGCGTAACAGATAAGCACCAACGGCGACAGACAACAAAATCGGTGCGAGAACAGCAAATAAAATAGGTAACTCAAATACGATACTGAATGGACCCAAAAGATCCTGAAGCATTTTAAAACTGATACCTATCAATACGCCGACAAATATTCTAAACCCCATTGTAGCCTCACGCAGAGGACCAAACACAAACGAGATAGCGACAATCACCAGAGCCAACGTCGCTGCTGGCTGAAGGAGTTTATGCCAAAAAGCGAGTTCATAAACTCCGGTGGTCGCACCCTGCTGACGCAAGAAAGTAATGTGATCTTTGAGTATCAGTATCGGCAGTGAAGATGGCGGCAAGATATTGACAGTGAGAACATCAGGAGACAAACCGGATACCCAATCTCGGGTAATTTGCCTTTCCGTGACCGTTTTATTTTCATCGAATCGAGTAATGGCAACATTTTCCTCCAACCAGTTACCACTATTTACATTGTACGTAGCTCTAGTAGAAAAGCTCGCCTCAATAAGCTTTTGTTGCTGGTCAAATTGATAGCGTGTGACGCCAAACAAAATACCACCGGGAAACACTGCATTGAAGTGCATGAATTCTGACCCCTCGCGAATCCAAAGCCCAGAAGCAGAATCCTGAGCGGAGGCACCGTTGCGCAAATTATCTCGGGTAGCCGTGGCAATTTGGTCAGTGTACGGAGAGACATATTCGCCGATGGCAATGCCGAAGAAGACAAACAACATAACAGGGCGCATGACCAAATAAACAATTCTCGACAGAGATACGCCAGCGGCCCTCATCACGGTGACTTCGCTATTTCCTGCCAGCGAACCCAAACCATAGATACAACCAATCAAGCTGGCATTGGGCAAATATTCGTAAACTGTGCTAGGTAACTTAGTTAGGACATACACGGCGGCATCTAGATACCTATATTCTCGCTGCAAGGCGCCCACCTCGTCGATTAGTTCAGCGACCACATCCAAGCCAACAAATACAATCAAGGCCACCATCACTGCCCTAAAAACGGTAATGCCTATATGGCGCGATAGACGACGCATTAGCTACCAATCCCCGGTGATCGGATCAGTGCCACTGCGGCTGTTTTTATTCGTGAGGAATAGATAAGCAAAATACTGACACACACAAACAAGCCATGTACCGGCAACAGGCCAATGGCAGCAGTGAGTTCACCGGATTCTATATCACTTCGCGCGGCATTTAGTGCCAGCAGGTAAATAAAGTAAATTAGGATTGCTGGCAAAAGACGGGAAAATCTTCCCTTGCGTGGGGTAGTGCGACTCAATGGAACAGCTAAGAGGACGATAACCATCACCATTAGCGGTGTTGAAAATCGCCACTGCAACGCAGCTTGTGCATCTTGTGATTCAGATAGCCAGAGCTCTGCGGTTGTCATTGCATCCGTCTCCGGATCATTAACAATGTGCTTTCGCGACTGTAATTTAGATCCGTATTGCTGAAAGTTAGTGACTTGATAATCATGGCTACCAGGAATACCTTCAAAGCGATAGCCTTGATCCAATACCAAAAACCTCTCATCTCCGTCCTGAGCTATTTGCTGCCGACCGCGCTTAGCTACCACCACTACGAGCCGATTATCAAACGTTTCCACTGAACCAGAGGCGAAAGAAAGAAACACATCTTCAAGCTCACCCTTTTCAGAGATACGTTCAGCATAAGTCACTCCCTGCTCACCACTGAGTGTATAAAATCGCTTGGCACTGATTTTATCGAGCTCAGTCATGGCCTTTTGTGCTTTCAGAATAGTATCCGCTTTTGCCGCTCCAGCAGGAGAGATTGACAAGCTAAGCCAGGCCACAAGTAAAGCAATCACGGCACCTATGGCAAGTGAGTAGCCTAGGAGTCGCTTCTCGGAGACACCGCAGGCTTGAAGAACACTCATCTCGTTGTCCACATGGAGACGGCCGAAGGACAAAAGAATCGCCAAAAATAATCCGAGGGGAACTGTGAGCTCCAAAAACCCGGGGATACGGTAACCAATCACGGCAAAAATAACACTGGGGTCCATGTTACCAGCCAATGCAGTGGTCAAATATTTTACAAACCGACCACTTATCAATACCAGCAGGAGCACCAGACAAATGGCAAAAGTGGTGGAGAGTATTTCTCGGCTTAAATATCGGAAAATAATCAATGTATTAGACTTCTACCTATTGGGTGTGAGAGCACAAACTGTTATCGTTAGCCCCATTGACGTCAAGCCAAAACTAAAAACCTATTGGAGCTGTTATGGAGTTTACCGCATCTACCGCAAATCTGTTAAAGATTAAAGCAGACTGTCTCGTCCTCGCAACGGGAAAAGAACTGAGCGACACCGCCAAGTCACTTGATGAAAATCTCGGTGGAACAGTAAGTCGATTAATAAAATCGGGAGATTTTACTGGAAAAGCTGCTGAATCCTGCGTAGTTCAAGGTGCACAAGGCAATTTTCCCCGGATTGTTTTGCTGGGTATCGATGGTGCTCTATCAGCACAAAAAATAATCGCTACGGTGGCAGCTGGGGCAAAATCAGTACTGAGTACTCCCAGTGCTAAAGTCCTTTGGGTTGCCGATGCACTGGGAAATGATGCTGAATGGCGAGCAGCGATCATCGCTCGCAACACAGTAACAGGCGCCTATCAGTACAAAGGTACGGGCAAAAAGCCGACACCTAAAAAGCTCAAATCCACAGTGGTTTGGTGTCCCACTAAGAGTGCGGCCAATGCAACCAAAATAGGCCTGAACTATGGATCAGCAGTTGGCTCGGGAATGAATACAGCGCGACAGTTGGGCAACCTTCCAGCAAATATTTGTACGCCCAATTACTTGGCCTCTGAAGCCAAGAAGCTGGCCAAAGGGCAAGCGAAGTTGACCACTAGTATCGTCAAAGAAGCGGAAATGAAGGCGCTCAAAATGGGATCTCTGCTTTCAGTAAGCGCAGGTTCCGTGGAGCCGGGCAATCTCATCGTAATGAACTATAAAGGCACCAATAGCAAAACAAAGCCAATTGTCTTGGTTGGGAAGGCGGTAACTTTTGATACCGGTGGCATTAGTTTGAAGCCTGGTCGCGGTATGGATGAGATGAAATTTGACATGTGCGGTGGTGCCTCGGTGTTTGGCGTCATGAGCACATTGCTGGAAACGGAACTTCCGATTAATGTCATTGGCATCGTCCCAGCAGTGGAGAATATGCCCGCCGGTAACGCCACCAAACCTGGAGATGTAGTCACCAGCATGTCCGGCCAGACTATTGAGATACTTAATACCGACGCAGAGGGTCGATTGATTCTCTGTGATGCACTTACCTACGCCGGCCGTTTCAAACCAGACACAGTTATCGATATCGCCACTTTAACAGGCGCGGTCATTGGTGCATTGGGTAAAGTGACGTCGGGGCTCTTGTCCAATGATGACAATTTGGCCAATGATCTTTTGAACAGCGGTACAAAAAGCGGTGACAGAGCATGGCGGCTGCCACTGTGGGAAGAATATGACAAACAAATCAAAAGCAACTTTGCCGATATGGCGAATATCGGCGGAGAGGCAGGGACAATTACTGCCGCTTGCTTCTTGTCGCGGTTCACCAAGTCATACAAATGGGCACATTTAGATATCGCGGGAACAGCCTGGATGTCTGGCCCACAAAAAGGTGCTACTGGGCGACCGGTACCCATGTTAATGGAGTATATTCGAAGCAAAGTTGTCAGCGATTAATAATACGGCCCAAAGAGCGCTAACTTGACTAATATAACGTTTTATAAACTCGCTGGCGGCGAGACTGTGATGCAGGCATTGCTATGCCAGCTGCTACAAAAAGCACAATCACGAGGTCAGCAGGTGCTCTGCTTACTGCCAAGTCAAGCTGCGGTGGACACATTGGACGACCATCTCTGGTCATACAATCCCACCGCTTTTGTGCCCCATGGTAAAGGTGTTGATCAAGCGCCTATTGCCTTGAGCTGTGCAGACGAGCCGGGTGAACATCACCAAATTTTGATTAATTTGCTACCCAGTATCCCCACATGGTTCAGCCGGTTTGAACGGGTCATCGAAATCATTTATCAAGACGAAAAATTTCAGCAGAGCAAACGTGACAACTTCCTCTTTTATAAACAGAGAGGCTATCACCTAGACTTCCATGACGTGAGCGATAAATTTTCGGGCTAGATACTACTTTAAGATAACAAAATCTGATTGTGCACACGAATCATCACGCAGAGCTAGCGACAAACGACGGCACACTCTATAATTTGATGTTGTCACAATAAATCAACTGTCTCCACCACCAAGGCAAAACATCAACCATGGAAAAAACCTTCCAGCCGCACGATATAGAAACCAAATGGTATGACATTTGGGAGCGCAACGATCTCTTCACTCCCTCCGGCGAAGGCGAGCCCTACAGTATTGTCATCCCGCCCCCAAACGTAACAGGGAGTCTGCACATAGGCCATGCATTGCAGCATGGAATCATGGACGCACTGACGCGATATGCGCGCATGCGCGGTAAGAATACATTGTGGCAGGTGGGCACAGATCATGCCGGCATTGCGACACAGATGGTAGTAGAGCGAAAATTAGCTGCTGAAAATGGGCCAGATCGAGAGACTCTAGGCCGCGAATCTTTTATTGAAGAAGTTTGGAAATGGAAAGAACAATCTGGAGGCACCATCACCCAACAGATGAGACGTTTAGGTAACTCGGTAGACTGGAATACTGAACGTTTCACTATGGATGACGGCTTTTATGCTGCCGTGCAAGAGGTATTTATCCGTTTATACGATGAGGGCTTGATCTACCGAGGTAAACGCTTGGTTAACTGGGATCCCAAACTGCACACTGCTATTTCTGACCTCGAAGTAGAGAATCGTGAGGTAAAAGGCAAAATGTGGAATCTGCGCTATCCTCTGGCAAAGGGGGTCAAAACAGCAGACGACAAAGATTACATTGTGGTGGCTACCACTCGCCCAGAAACCATGCTCGGCGATACAGCCATCGCAGTCAATCCGAATGATTCTCGCTACCAGGCACTTATAGGTGCCTCGGTCGTTCTTCCCTTGGTTGGTAGGGTAATACCGATCATAGCGGATGACTATGCCAGCATGGAAAAAGGCACTGGTTGCGTAAAAATCACTCCAGCACATGATTTTAATGATTACGAGGTTGGTCAGCGCCACGCTCTACCTATGATCAACATACTAACCACGAATGCTGATATTCGACTGGCCGGCGAATGCGTCAATAGTAACGGTAGTGACAACCGCGAAATTGATGCAAATATTCCTCAAAAGTATCAAGGCATGGAGCGTTTTGCCGCCAGAAGAGCAATAATTGCTGACTTTGACGAGCTGGGACTGCTGGAGTCCATAGCAGATAATGATATGACCGTTCCCTACGGCGACCGGAGTGGAGTAGTGATTGAGCCACTGCTCACCAATCAGTGGTATGTGGATGCAAAAAAAATGGCAGTTCCTGCCATTCAAGCGGTGGAAGACCGGCGCATTGAATTTGTCCCACAACAATATGAAAACATGTATTTTTCATGGATGCGCAACATTCAAGATTGGTGCATTTCGCGACAACTTTGGTGGGGACACAGAATACCAGCCTGGTACGACAATGCCGGAAAAGCCTATGTTGGTGCGGACGAAAAAGCTGTGAGAGAGAAATATAATCTTGGCGATATTGCCCTCCGCCAGGATGACGATGTATTAGATACTTGGTTTTCCTCCGCGCTATGGACATTTGCTACCCTTGGTTGGCCCGAATCTAGCGATCGACTAAAAACCTTCCATCCCACTGATGTATTGGTCACCGGATTCGATATTATTTTTTTCTGGGTTGCGAGAATGATAATGATGACCATGCATTTGGTAAAAAATGATGATGGTTCACCTCAGATTCCGTTCAAAACAGTCTATGTCACAGGACTGATAAGAGATGAGCAGGGACAAAAAATGTCCAAGTCCAAGGGCAATGTTCTGGACCCCCTCGACATGATTGATGGCATTAATATAGAGAGCCTCGTCGCCAAGCGCACCGGCAATATGATGCAGCCGAAGCAAGCAGAAAAAATTGCCAACCGAACACGCAAACAATTTCCTGACGGCATTGAAGCTAATGGATCCGATGCCCTGCGTTTTACGCTATGCGCCCTGTCCTCAACCGGCCGCGATATTAACTGGGATATGAAACGCCTTGAGGGCTACCGTAATTTCTGTAACAAAATCTGGAATGCCTCCCGCTATGTTTTAATGAATTGTGACGGCCAAGACTGTGGTCAGGAGCATGATAAATACACACTCAGTCTTGCCGACCGATGGATAATTTCCGCACTGCAAAAAGCTCAGCTAGAAGTCACTACCGCCATAGAAAACTATCGGTTTGATTTAGCCACCCAAGCTCTGTATGACTTTATTTGGAATGAATACTGTGACTGGTATCTGGAGCTTTCGAAACCTGTACTGTGGGATGAGGATGGCGATTCCCAGTTAAAAATTGGTACTCGCAACACCTTAGTAGGTGTTCTGGAAGCAACTTTGCGGCTAGCACATCCCTTGCTACCCTTTATCACTGAGGAAATATGGCAAAACATAGCGCCTCTCGCCGGAGTACAGATAGATAAGAATAGCAGTATTATGCTTCAACCCTTCCCGATCGCCGATGAGAATCGCATAGATCAAAGCGCTGTTAAAGACATCAATTGGCTGAAAAACGTGATTGTCGGCGTTCGAACCATCCGCGGTGAAATGAATATATCACCTGCAACCATGTTTGATGTATTTCTTACCAATGGTGATGACAGCGATCGACGTAGACTGGAGGAAAATCAACAATTCCTCAGTAAACTCGCAAATTTGACCTCGATAACGTGGCTGGATGATGCTTCAAAAGCACCGCTGAGCGCTACTGCCCTGGCAGGTGAACTTGAAATACTTGTTTCCATGGCTGGGCTGATCGACGTAGAGGCTGAACTGCGAAGATTAGATAAAGAGATCGACAGAATCTCGATCGACGCAACAAAACTGTCGTCAAAGCTGAGTAATGAAAAGTTCGTGGACAAAGCGCCTGCACAGGTGGTCGCCAAAGAACGCCTTAAGTTAGCTGATCTTAAAACCTCGTTGCAGCAGCTGACAAACAAACGAGCAAGTATTGCAGATATGGCCTGATAGCCAATGGGCCATGAACTCAATTCTCAGCAAAAAGCCGCATTAACCTACGTCGACGGACCACTTTTAGTACTTGCAGGGGCAGGGAGCGGTAAGACTAGCGTTATCACTCAAAAAATAGCCCACTTAGTTAACCAATGTGGTCTGCCTGCGAAAAATATCGCCGCAGTTACCTTCACTAACAAGGCTGCACGCGAAATGAAATCGCGGATATCCCAGCTAGTTCCAAAAAACCAGTCAGCGGGACTCACGGTATCAACATTTCATAACTTAGGCCTCACCATTATCCGATTGGAAATCAAAACACTCGGTTTCAAGTCAGGTTTTTCTATATTTGATCAAGAAGACTGCCGTAATTTGCTCAAGGATTTAATGGTGAAGCATGCTGAACTGGACGATAAGTTGATCGATCATATCCAGAGTACTATATCCCACTGGAAGAACCAGCTCATTGCTCCAGAAGGCGCTGCAAGCATTGCCGACAGCACTGGCGAACAGTCCATAGCAATTCTTTATGAACGCTATCAACGCGCACTAAAAGCTTATAATGCAGTGGATTTTGACGACCTTATCATGATTCCTGTAATGTTGTTAAAAGGCCAACCTGCGGTACTTGAAAGGTGGCAAAAACGAATTCGCTATCTGTTAGTGGATGAATACCAAGACACCAATCATGCCCAATATGAGCTGGTTAAGACATTAGTCAATGAGAAACAAGCCCTTACTGTAGTCGGTGATGATGATCAATCGATTTACGCGTGGCGCGGCGCTCGACCGGAAAATCTGATGCAGTTGCAGCATGACTTCTCTGGCTTAAAAATCATCAAACTTGAACAAAACTATCGTTCCACTGGGCGTATTTTGCGTGCTGCTAACGCGTTGATAGATCATAACCCTCACCTGATTAGCAAAAGCTTGTGGAGTGAACTTGGTCCGGGTGACCCCCTTCGCTATATACGCTGTGATAATGAGGACAGCGAATGCGAGCGGGTAGTCAATGAGATCATTGATATGCGACTTAAACGACGGTGCAAATATAGTGATTTCGCTGTACTTTATCGAGGTAACTATCAAGCCAAACTGGTTGAGATTAAGCTTCAAGCACAAAATATACCCTACGAAATGACCGGTGGTCAGTCTTTTTATGCTAAAACTGAAATAAAAGATGTGATGGCCTATCTACGCCTTATCGTAAATCCAGATGATGACAACGCCCTACTGAGAATAATTAACACGCCCAGACGTCAAATTGGCCCCTCAACGTTGGAAAAACTTGGTAACTACGCCAACAAACGGGGTCTTTCGCTATACAAAGCTATCAATGAACTCGGCTTGACCGCCTCCATGCCAGAAAAAAATTTGCAAAGACTAAAGCGCTTCGGTGATTGGATTGACTCCGTGCGACAACAGGTCTATCGATCAGACCCCATCAGTGCAATTCACGAAATGCTCTCTGACACAGACTATTTAGGATGGTTACACTCGAACTCCAGCAGTGATCATGTTGCGCAAAAGCGTTGGGAGAACGTTAATTTCCTAATTACCCAGCTCGATAGGGTGCTGCACTCTGCTTCAGCTGAAGATGCATCAATTGAAAACGACGCTGCCGTGGAAGGGGCAATCGCAAAATTAATACTAAGAGATATGTTGGACCGAGAGGAGCAAGAGAGCACAGATGATAAAGTACAGCTGATGACGCTTCATGCTGCCAAAGGGCTTGAGTTTCTCCATGTATTCTTGATCGGCATGGAAGAAGATATTCTTCCTCATCGAAACAGCATTGAAGGAAACCAAATAGAGGAAGAGCGACGCCTAGCTTATGTGGGAATCACCCGCGCACAGCGTACGCTAACCATGACCAGCGCCCAACAGAGGAGGCAGTTTGGTGAAACGTCGACCACCACACCCAGCCGCTTCATTGAGGAGTTACCGGGAGAAGACCTTATGACAATAGGCGTTGATGCAAATACCAGTGAACATGAGAATAAAACCCGAGGCGAAGAATCACTGGCTGCGCTAAGATCACTATTTGACTAGCACTGGCTAATTAGATTTATCCACTCGCGCTCGTAGTTCTTTGCCGGGCTTAAAATAGGGAACATATTTCCCACGCAGATCCACTGCATCACCGGTTTTTGGATTTCTACCTACCCGAGCAGAGCGATAGTGTAGCGAAAAGCTCCCGAAACCTCTGATTTCAACTCTTTGGTTATTTGATAACGTCAGGGACATGCGCTCAAGAATCATTTTAACGGCCTGTTCGACGTCGCGAGGCATCAATTGATCCTGTTTGCTAGCAATTTTTTCAATAAGTTCTGACTTTGTCATCTTTCACCGTTTCGTAAGCATTAAGTACTGATTTTATTGATGTTTTAGAAATATTCAAGTACTGAAAAGCAGTATTTCCCCGCTCTCATAAAAAAGGGCGGCAAAAGCCACCCTTTTATCAGCACAAAAACCTATTTGTCCATCTGCGCCTTGATCAGATCTCCAATAGTAGTTGGTGACGATGATGGAGTCGCTTCAGCTTCACTGTTACGATGAGCTTTCACAGCTGCCTTTTCATCGGACACGTCTTTGGCCTTAATAGACAAGCTGATCGAACGGTTTTTACGATCCACGTTTGTTATCTTAGCTTCAACTTCTGAATCTACTGTGAGTTCTTGTCTGGCATCATCAATTTTCTCTCGAGAAATTTCCGACGCTTTCAACAACGCTTCAACACCTTCAGCCAGGGTAATCACTGCGCCTTTAGCATCGACTTCCTTCACTGTACCTTTAACAATAGCACCTTTATCGTTCTGATCGACATAGTTACTGAAAGGATCGTCAGACAGCTGCTTGATTCCCAGAGAAATTCGCTCTCTTTCTGCATCAATGCTCAGTACCACTGTTTCAACCTCTTCACCTTTCTTAAAGTTTCTCACAGCATCCTCGCCCGTCTCATCCCATGAGATATCAGAGAGATGTACCAGACCGTCGATACCACCGCTGAGTCCTATGAAAATACCAAAGTCGGTGATGGATTTGATGCTTCCTGAGACCTTATCACCCTTGGCTTTCGTCGCTGCAAAGTCGTCCCACGGATTGGTGAAACATTGCTTGATACCGAGAGAGATACGTCGACGCTCCTCATCAATATCAAGAACCATAACCTCAACTTCCTGGCCAAGATCAACGATCTTCGAAGGATGAACATTTTTATTAGTCCAATCCATTTCAGAGACATGTACCAAACCCTCTACGCCATCTTCCAACTCGGCAAAACAACCGTAATCAGTGAGGTTAGTAATCGTAGCTTTAACACGGGCTCCCTCAGGATAGCGTCCTTTGATGTCACCCCAGGGGTCTTCGCCCATTTGCTTCATTCCTAGCGATACGCGATTTCTCTCGCGATCGAATTTGAGCACCTTAACATCGATTTCATCGCCTACATTGATCATCTCAGACGGATGCTTGATACGCTTCCAAGACATATCCGTGATATGCAGAAGACCGTCTATGCCGCCCAAATCAACAAATGCACCATAATCAGTAAGATTTTTGATCACACCCTTAAGCGAAGCGCCCTCTTCAAGGTTAGCCAGCAGCTCATCGCGTTCTGCGGAGTTTGCACTCTCCATGACAGCACGACGACTGACCACAACATTGTTACGCTTGGCGTCGAGTTTGATAACTTTAAACTCTAAATCAATGTTTTCTAGATGGGTAATTTCACGTAGGGGTCGAACATCGACCAATGAACCAGGTAAAAACGCACGCAAACCGCGGACATCTACTGTAAAGCCACCTTTGACCTTACCGCTGATCACACCGATAACTACTTCGTCTGCCTTATGTGCCGCCTCGAGTTCAATCCAGGATTCAGCTCGCCGCGCTTTCTCACGCGATAACTTGGTTGCGCCAAATCCGTCTTCAACAGCCTCAAGAGCAACCTGCACCTCATCGCCAATAGCGACTTCAATCTCGCCCTTGTCATTATAAAATTGATCAGCGGAGATCACGCCTTCGGATTTTAGCCCGGCATGCACGGTTACCCAGTCTTTATCGATATCGATGATAAGTCCAGTAATAATAGCACCGGGGTTCATCTCAACAGTTTTGAGACTCTCTTCAAATAATTCTTGGAAATTTTCAGTCATGGAGAATACCTAAAATGTGACAGAGATATGGATGAAAACCAGTAAAACCTGAGTTTTGCTATGTCCCATGGTTTAGCAAAAGAACACAACAACAATCCAATCTCTTTTTTCCGCAATGCCAGTTTTTGCGGGTCAATTAATCATTAGGCTCACGACAGTAGTTGCTGGCGACTGTCGATGCACCCCTATATTTACAACCTCAAATCAATGCTGAACATTCAGAAACTAGGTCGCTCGTTTGAACTCAATGATGGCCATAATCGCTTCAACCACCTCGTCTATGCTCATGTGAGACGAATCAAGTTCGATGGCATCGTCAGCAGCAACCAAGGGTGACTCTGCTCGATTCATGTCCCTTTCATCTCTCGCTCGAACCTGCTCAGCAAGGGCGCGCAGACTAACATCTTCACCCTTTTCAAGCAACTCTTTATAGCGTCTATTGGTTCGTTGTTCCACGCTAGCGGTGAGGTAGATCTTTAATTCCGCGTCTGGGAATACTACAGTGCCCATATCACGACCATCGGCAACCAAACCAACGTCGGTCGCAAAGGCTCTTTGACGCGTGAGAAGAACTCGGCGAACCAGTCCATAGGCCGCAATTTGTGACGCCAAAGCACCTGTATCCTCAAGGCGCAACTCCGAGGTTACATCATCTCCATCCAAAGTCACCTTGAATTTTCCATCTGTTGATAACTGAAATTCAACTTCCATCTGTTCAGCAATTTCAGCCAAAGATTTTGTATCGCTTACATCAATGCTAGAACGCATCGCGGCGATACCCAGTAATCGGTAGAGTGCACCGCTATCTAAATAATCATAGGACAATTTTTTCGCGAGAATACGACTCACAGTGCCTTTACCAGAACCGCTGGGGCCGTCAATTGTGATAATATTAGTCACAGCACTTCTGTCTCAATAGTTAATCCAATCGCAGAAGCCGTCTCAATAAAATGAGGAAATGATGTTGCTACATTACTACAATCCTCAATGGTAATTTCTCCTGTCGCTCTGAGGCCAGCGATCGCAAAAGCCATAGCAATTCTGTGGTCATGATGACTCAACAGGTGACCACCACCGAGCTGTCCACCAACGATCACAATACCATCTTCCGTAGCACTGGCCTCAATACCGAGCGTGTTCAATCCGTCGGCCATGCTCTGAATCCGATCACTTTCTTTAACGCGCAACTCCTCTGCTCCAGAGAGTATGGTGGTACCTTGAGCACAGGCCGCAGCGATAAATAAAACTGGAAACTCATCGATTGCCAGAGGAACCTGATCTTGTGGTATCTTAATACCCTTCAATGTCCCATGTTGCACGCGAATGTCGGCCACAGGTTCACCTCCAACCTCAATTTCATTACTCAGGCTAATCCTAGTGCCCATCTGGCGTAAAATGTTTATCACTCCAATCCGCGTAGGATTTATACCTACATGCTGCAAGGTAATATCAGAGTCTGGCGTGATTGCAGCTGCAACCATAAAAAAGGCTGCTGAAGAAATATCAGCGGGGACATCAATTCTCGTTCCATTAAGCTGACCACCCCCTGCCACTGCGGACCTACTGGCCAACGAGCGATCAACCTCGTAACCAAATCCCTGTAACATTCGCTCCGTGTGATCCCGAGTCGGCGCTGGTTCAATAACGGAAGTCTCTCCCTCGGCATATATTCCCGCGAGAAGAACACAAGACTTGACCTGAGCACTGGCCATGGGCATCTGGTAATCAATTGCTTTAAGTTTCTTGCCACCAATAATTTTTAACGGTGGCGTACCATTTTCCGCGGTTTCTATCTCAGCGCCCATCAACCTCAATGGATCTGCCACACGAGCCATAGGTCTGCCACTAAGGGAGAGATCGCCTATCAATTCGACGTCAAAACTCTGCCCCGCCAAGAGACCGCTGAGCAGGCGTATTGAGGTACCCGAATTACCCATATTCAATGGTTTAGAGGGCGCTTTCAAGCCCTGCAATCCAACCCCATGCACCACGACACGGCCTTGGTCAGGCCCCTCAATTGCCACACCCATCTCACGGAACGCACGCAAAGTGGCCAAACTGTCCTCACCTTCAAGAAAACCAGTTATTTCTGTCATGCCCTCAGAAATCGACGACAGCATAATGGAGCGATGAGAGATTGACTTATCTCCAGGAACTCGCAACTTTGCGCACGCATGTCCACCAGGTAATACGCGATAATTTATCATTTTCTCTGTCATAGCACCTTGCTGTTGTTGATTTTCCAATAGTTTTCCAAAATGGTTTCTCGCTTCTCGAGCACGGGCAAATACATCAATTAAGTAATCTGAGTCACCCTGATCAATAGCCGTGCGTAGAGCGGTAAAATTACCCATGACGTCATCCAAAACCGTCAATATGGCCTCTCGGTTGGCTAGGGCGATATCACGCCACATCACTGGATCACTGGCGGCAATTCTGGTGAAATCTCTAAACCCACCAGCAGCAAAGCGAAATATTTCTCTTTTATCTTCCAAGCCAGCCAAAGTGTCTACCAGAGAGTAAGCAAGAAAATGCGGCAAGTGACTCGTGGCAGCGAGAATAACATCGTGCTCTTCAACGCTCATACTGCTAACAGTACCACCTACACTTCGCCACAAAGAGCTTACTTTAATAAAGTGATCAGACTCCTCTGAGCCAATTGGTGTAAGGATAACTCGGTGGTTTTGAAAAAGATCAGCATTGGCCGCTGTAACGCCACTTTTCTCTGAGCCAGCGATAGGATGTCCCGGTATAAACTGCACCGGCATACCTCCGTAGAGCGCAGTCGCGGCTTCAATCACGCTGCCTTTAACACTGGCCACATCCGATATAGTCACCGCTGGATCTAATAATCGCTGACAATCGGCAAGGATGCCCGGCACTGAAAGTGTTGGCACACCTATCAGCACCATATCGGCCGGTCCCAAAGTAGGAGCGACGGCGGCAAGATCTTGATAAGCAGTATCTATGATATTGGCCTCAAGAGCCAACTCCAGTGTCGATGCACGCCTAGAGATTCCGACAACCTCAGCAACCAGTCCACGAGTCTTCGCCGCAGCCGCAAGGCTCGATCCAATTAACCCCAAACCGATCACGACCAGCCGCCGCACCACTGGTATCATATCCACTTGGTTGCTGCTCATGAACATTTCCTTTTCATTCCAGCCTGCTGAAACCTGCTATCGCTAGAGTACAGCACGCGGGTAGGACCCTAGAATTTTTAGATCGGCAACATCCTCAGTGAGTTCCTGTAATACCATATCAACCGCATGATCATTGATATGGCCAATGAAATCGATAAAGAAAACGTAAGACCACTTGCTGCTGCGGGAGGGGCGCGATTCCAACCGAGTCATATCAACATTGTGGCGCCTGAAAGGCTCAAGAAGGTTATGCAATGCACCGGGCTTGTTGTTCACTGATACCACAATTGAGGTTAAATCATCGCCACTGGGGGCAACCAGTTCACGCCCTATAATTAAAAAGCGTGTTGAGTTGTCGGGGCGATCTTCGATCTTCTCCCAAAGTTTTTCGAGGTGATACAATTCACAAGACATATCGCCAGCAATGGCGGCAGAGTTCCATTCACCTTGGACTCGCTTTGCAGCCTCGGCATTGCTACTGACAGCTACCCTTTCAATACTCGGATAGTTTGAGTTCAACCACTGACGACATTGGGCTAAGGATTGTGCATGAGAGTACACCCTAGTGATGTTTTTATTATTGGTATTTTCTCCCACCATAAAATGATGGTGTATCCTGAGTTCCACCTCTCCACAAATATTTATAGACGAGTCCATAAAGCTATCAAGTGTGTGGCTGATGACGCCCTCAGTGGAATTTTCTACCGGAACAACACCGTAGTGACAGGCTCCTGCGGATACTTCTCTAAACACTTCATCTATCGCAGACATCGGAACAGTGACAGCTGAAGCGCCAAAATGTTTCAATGCGGCTTCCTGAGTAAAAGTGCCCTCGGGACCCAAAAATGCAACCTTTATCGGTTGCTCTAACGCCAGACAAGTAGACATAATCTGACGGAATAATCGAGCCATATCCTCGTTATTGATGGGCCCAGTATTAGACTCCATCACTCGCCGTAAAACTTGAGCTTCCCGCTCAGGACGATAGTAGGCTGCATCACCCAAATTCTTTTTAACCTTGGCTACTTCCTGAGCAAACTCCGCTCGCTGACTGATATTGGCCATTATCTGTAGATCGAGGGAATCTATCTTTTCCCTCAACGTCAATAGTGGATCCTTTTTAGACATAACTCATCGCTCCAAGGCATTAGCTGCCGATCTCTTAGTCATTCAGCTACGTTTTCTGCGCCCGGTTCTGTTCCAATGTCGTCGACGTCCTCAGGCTCCGCAATACGCGCCAAACTGACAAGCTTTTCACCCTCTTTGAGCCTTATAATCCTCACTCCTTGGGTATTTCGACCAACAATAGACACCTCGTCGCCACGCGTTCTCACCATGGTTCCCTGATCAGAAATTAACATAATTTCGTCGCCGACAAACAGCTGGGTGGCGCCAACCAGAGGTCCATTCCGCTCACTGGCTTGAATGGCAATCATGCCTTTCCCTCCTCGACCCTTGGTAGGAAATTCATCCACCGCAGTACGCTTACCGAAACCATTTTCACAAACGGTCAAAAGGAATCCGTTGACCTCTGGTATGACCATTGAAATCACAGCGTGCCCCTCGGGCAGACGCATGCCACGAACACCTTTAGACACCCTGCCCATGGCTCTAGCGTCGGTGCTGGCAAAACGCACTGCTTTACCCTCTGAACTAAACAGCATAACATCACTGTCATCATCAATAATTGCGGTACCCACCAAACAATCACCCTCGACAAGATCAACCGCCCTTAGACCCACACTTCGGGGTCGAGAGTATTGATCTAACGCGGTCTTTTTAACCGTGCCATTAGCCGTCGCCATCAAGACATATTTATCTTCGCTGTACTCATCCACTGGCAAAATTGAGCTTATTCTCTCACCCTCGTCCAGGGGCAATAAATTAACCACCGGCCTGCCACGAGAATTTCGCCCTGCGATGGGAATTTGATACACCTTGAGCCAATAGACCTTGCCTAAATTGGTAAAACACAGGATGGTGGTATGTGTGCTGGCAACGAGCAAATGTTCTACAAAGTCTTCGTCTTTCACTGCAGTGGCAGATTTGCCCATGCCGCCACGTCGCTGAGCTTGATAATCACTCAGTGGTTGTGTCTTTGCATAACCCCCATGCGATATGGTTACCACCCTATCTTCTTCGGTAATCAGGTCCTCCACCGTCAAATCATGCTGAGACTCAACAATTTCGGTCCTACGAGGGTCACCAAATTCCTCGACAACCGCCTCAAGTTCTTCGCGGATAACAGACATGAGGCGGCCGAGATCAGCGAGAATATCTTGATAATCAGCGATCTCTTCAAGTTTAACGGCAAACTCTTCGATAATTTTTTCGTGCTCCATACCTGTCAAACGGTGTAACCGAAGTTCGAGAATATCTTTTGCTTGCTCGGGAGAGAGAAAATAACTTCCATCGCGAAGTCCATATTGATCTTCTAACCATTCAGGACGAGCCGCCTCTGGTCCCGCTCGGTCTAACATAACCAAAACTGACCCTGGATCCCATCCTCTAGCCACTAGAGCCTCTCGAGCATCACCCGGTGTTGTGGAGGTTTTAATTAAAGCAATGATTTCATCGATATTTGCCAGAGCGATAGCAAACCCTTCCAGCGTGTGGGCCCGCTCTCGCGCCTTGCGAAGAAGATATATTGTTCTTCTGGTTACCACCTCTCGGCGATGACGAACAAAGGCTTCTAACATTTGCTTAAGGTTTAGGATTTTCGGTTGGCCATCCACCAACGCCACCACGTTGATACCAAATACTGACTGCATTTGTGTTTGCGCATAAAGATTATTGAGCACCACATCGCCCATCTCACCGCGCTTGAGCTCAATAACAATTCGAAGACCGTCTTTATCCGACTCATCACGCAATTCAGAGATACCCTCTAGTTTCTTCTCTTTGACCAATTCGGCGATTCGCTCTATTAGCTTCGCCTTATTCAACTGGTAGGGTATTTCTGTAACAACAATTGTTTCCCGCCGAGTTTTTTCATCCACTTCTATATCGGCTCGAGCGCGCATGTAAATACGGCCACGGCCCGTTCGGTATGCCTGAACAATACCCGCTTTACCATTAATAATCGCACCAGTGGGAAAATCTGGGCCAGGAATATATTCCATCAGTTCTTCGACACTGATGTCGCTATTATCGATTAAAGCGAGGCAACCTTTGACCACCTCGCTAAGATTATGTGGTGGGATATTTGTAGCCATTCCTACAGCAATTCCCGAGGATCCATTAACTAATAGGTTGGGAACACGCGTCGGCAAAACGACAGGTATTTGTTCTGTTTCATCGTAGTTTGGAGCAAAGTCAACTGTATCTTTATCGAGGTCTTGCAATAACGCGTGAGCCATTTTAGTCATGCGAATTTCGGTGTAACGCATAGCCGCTGCACGATCACCATCGACAGACCCAAAATTCCCTTGGCCATCAACCAACATATAACGAAGCGAGAACGGCTGTGCCATACGCACTATGGTCTCATAGACGGCAGAATCCCCATGCGGATGGTACTTACCAATGACATCTCCCACCACCCGAGCAGATTTTTTATAGGCCTTATTCCAGTCATTGCTCAACTCATTCATTGCAAACAACGCGCGCCTGTGAACAGGCTTAAGTCCATCGCGTACATCGGGTAAAGCTCGCCCAACAATAACGCTCATCGCATAATCGAGGTACGACTGCTTGAGTTCATCTTCGATAGTTACCGGAACAACTTCTTTGGCTAAATCACCCATAATTGGTTATTAATCCCTAAAAATTTTAACTCTTTTGCTAGCAATATAAGACGCCCGAAAGACACTAAAGAATCACTTTGGCGCGCCACTAAAAACCCCTTCAATCGTAGAGACGAAGGATACCACAATGAGGTCCAAAATGTGGCTTTTGTTGACCTCTTACTGAGGATTTTACTACTCCAATCAAATCAGCGAAAAACGCATAAACTATTGCTCTTCGATTAGATGACGAGCGGCATAAACCATCCCCGCTCAACGCGGACTTCGGTGCTAACTTCAGTCTACAGACTTGCGTTTTTAAGCTATTTCGAAATTATATTCTTTTGCGTTCAAAGCCCTGTATAATCAGTTGTAAAATCTAACAAAAAAATCAAGCTCACCACCCAAAAAATATTGTTAGGTCTGATCCAGGCCATATTGCGGTGGCGTAACAGATCACTAGGTTTTCCAATAAGTCGAGAAGCCCCTTATGAGCAGCAATGTAGACCCCCAAGAAATTCACAAATTTGAACAATTAGCCAGCCGCTGGTGGGATCGGGACAGCGAGTTTAAACCATTGCATGATATAAACCCTCTGCGTGCCAATTGGATTGATCAGCGCGCGAACGTGGCAGGCGCAAAACTACTCGACGTCGGCTGTGGCGGAGGCATTCTTTGCGAAGCAATGGCTCAACGGGGCGCCGTGGTCACCGGTATAGACATGGGTGACGCTCCATTGGCAGTGGGAAATTTACACAAATTAGAGTCTGGCCTGAAAATAACCTATGAAAAATCTACCGCCGAGGATTTCGCCGCCAAGAACGCCGGTACATTTGACACAGTCACTTGCCTCGAAATGCTTGAGCATGTGCCTGACCCAAGTGCAGTGGTAAGCGCCTGTGCCAAGTTAACCAAACCGGGCGGTACGGTGATCTTTTCTACTATAAACCGCAATCCTAAGTCCTATCTACTGGCTATTATTGGGGTGGAATATGTGTTGCGCATGTTGCCGAAGGGCACCCATGAATATGCTAAATTTATACGTCCCTCTGAGCTTGGCAACTGGGCTCGCGACGCAGGGCTGGAGATTTCTGATATGACCGGCCTACTGTACAACCCATTAACCAAGAAATACTCATTAGATGCCAAAGATGTGGATGTAAACTACATGTTATGTGCGAAAAAGCCACTCTAAAGAATATCTAGAAACAGGAAAATCCATTGTGATGACCTTCAAAGCGCTTTTGTTCGATCTGGATGGCACTCTGTTAGATACAGCACCCGACTTCATAACGGCGCTAAATATCCAACTTACACGCCATGGTCGCACGCCAATATCAGGTGATGACGTGAGAGTTAGTGTCACCAATGGCTCGGTGGGGCTGATCCAAGCCGGATTTGATATCTCGGCAGATCACCCTGATTTCGAGGCTATTCGCAACGAATATCTAAATCTTTACTTAGACAATATTGCAAACAAAACAGCACTTTTCCCCGGCCTTGACAGGGTTCTCGAACATTGTGAAAGAAAAGATATCCCTTGGGGAATCGTAACCAACAAACCATGGATATATAGCCATGCTGTGCTTCAGCAGCTTAAACTTTTGGAGCGTGCCGCAGTTGTTATCTGCCCAGACCATGTAAATCAGCCGAAACCGCATCCTGAAGCGATGTTTCTCGCCGCAAAGCAGCTATCCATTAACCCAAATGACTGCGTCTATGTGGGTGATCATCGTAGAGATATTGATGCTGGCGCTGCCGCAGGGATGACCACGGTCGCCGCAGGCTGGGGATATATAGCCGCATCGGAAGATATTAGTAATTGGGGAGCGGACCATATCGTCACCCAATCCCAACAGTTGCATAAGCTACTTTTTAACCACTAACCTGCGAGATAACATTGTGCTCTCTAATGAAGAAATAGTTAGCTACCATCCCAGAGAAAAACATCTAGCGAATAAAATCATTTTAATTACTGGCGCTGGCGCCGGTATTGGCCAAGCCGCCGCCGTGGCATGCGCTGAAGCAGGGGCTGAGGTAATTCTAGCAGGACGCACTCGATCAAAGCTGGAATCAGTTTACGACCATATTATCGAAGCCGGTTGGACCGAACCATTGATTTTCCCAGTAGATCTTGAAGGGGCAACGCCGGACGATTACAGTGATCTAGCAGACTCGATAGACACAACCTGTGGCCGACTGGACGGTTTGTTGCACAATGCGGGAATACTCGGCCAGAGAACGCCATTGAGCCATTACCCGCATTCGGTCTGGGTAAAAGTGCTTCAGGTCAACCTGACCTCGCAATTTGCCATGACGCAGTCACTCATGCCGGTACTGGAAAAATCTGATCAGGCTTCTGTGCTTTTCACAACCTCGAGTGTTGGCAGGCAGGGCCGCGCCTTCTGGGGAGCCTATGGAATTTCTAAGTTTGCTATCGAGGGCATGGTGCAGACATGGTCTATGGAAACGGAAGGAATCGGCAACGTTAGAGTTAACGCTATCAACCCTGGCGCTACTCGCACAACTATGCGCGCCCAAGCGTTTCCGGCAGAAAATCCTGAATCGCTGAAAACACCTGAGCAAATCATGCCGGCTTATCTCTATTTGCTGGGTGACGACAGTGCAGACGTAAACGGCCAATCGATTGATGCGCAGCTGAGAAAGCCAAGCGCTAATTAAGCGTAAGGGTTGCCCCTTGCCCTGAGCTTTTTCTCTTTGCGCTGACGGATGTCCTTCAGCGTCGTATTTTCATTAAATTTTGGTGGCTTGAGGGAAACCGCTCGAAACAGTGAAGTAACCTGTTTGGGATCCAACTCAATAAAGTCTGATCGTCGCACAAAAGACGGTAATTCAATGGGGCCATAGCTGATACGTTTAAGACGATTCACTTCAACACCTTGAGATTCCCACAGGCGCCGAACCTCGCGAGTTCGCCCCTCAGCCAAAATGACTCTAAACCACTGATTAGTTGATGCTCGCTCTTCTCCACTTCGCGCGTGCTTGGCTTTGACTGTCTGAAATTTCGCTAAACCATCATCCAAAATCACCCCTTCAGTGAGTCGAGCGATCATCAGTTCTGTCACCTCACCATGGATGCGCGCCATATACTCGCGGTTCACCTGATAAGACGGATGCATAAGACGATTGGCCAGTTCACCCTGATTGGTGAACAGCAAAAGACCACTGGTATTAATATCCAATCGACCTACCGCTATCCAACGGCCACGACTGAGCTTTGGAAGATTATCAAACACCGTTGGTCTTCCTTCTGGATCATTAGTGGTGCAAACCTCACCCTCTGGCTTGCTGTACATTAGGACCCTCGGATGATCGTCCTGTGACAAGCGCACAGCCTTACCATCCACCATAATCCGATCACTAACCTCTGCTCGATCGCCGAGCGTAGCTAATGATCCATTCACTGAAACCCGTCCCGAAACAATCCATTTCTCTAATTCTCTTCGAGAACCCAAGCCAGCAGACGCTAGCAACTTTTGTAATTTTTCACTCATCAGAGTCGACACCATCTTGCTGCTGGCGCAATATAAATGAGTGCTCAGGCAACCCATCTTCATCACTGCCATCATTCGCCGCTTGCTTTAAAGCCAATGGATCGCCAGCTAACGCAAGCTCAAGGTCGGGATCCAGTTCGGAGAAATCTTTGATTTCGTTGAGGGTTGGAAGATGCTCTAAACTTTTAAGATTGAAATAATCAAGAAATTGCTTAGTCGTCGCATAAAGCGCGGGTCGTCCAGGGACATCTCGGTGCCCAACGACACGCACCCACTCTCGCTCCTGCAATGAACGAATGATATCTGAACTGACGGCCACTCCTCTAACCGCCTCGATATCTCCTCGCGTCAGCGGTTGCCGATAGGCAATCAAAGCGAGAGTCTCCAACATTGCTCGAGAGTAGCGTTTTGGCTTTTCCTCCCAAAGCCGGGTTACCCAAGCTGACAGATCCTGTCGTACCTGAAATCGATAACCACTGGCGACCTGCACCAACTCAAAACCTCGCGTTTTACAGTCATCCTGTATTTCCTCGATAGCAGCACGTATCTGATCTCTCGGCGGTCGATCCGGCTCATCAAATAAATTCTCTAACCGCGTTATATCCAGAGGTTTTCCAGCAGCCAATATGGCGCCCTCAACTATCTTTCTTATCAATTCTGAGTTCATGACGACCTTGCTTTAACGTGAATGGGTCCGAAAGATTCGTTTTGCACAATCTCCACCAACGACTCTTTTATGAGCTCCATAATCGCCAAAAAAGTAACGACGACGCCAAGGCGACCCTCTTTCTCGACAAACAAACTGACAAAGGGCACGAATTGTTTGCCTCTAATAGCTTCCAGAACTTGCGACATGCGCTCACGCGTTGACAGCTTCTCAAGTTGGATGTGGTGCGATTCAAACATCTCGGCTCTACGTAAAACATCAGCAAGGGCTGAGAGCACTTCACGCATATCCACCTCAGGAAACTGGCGCTCTTCAGTGCGATCTGGCGATTCACCGCTAGCTTGATGAATATCTCGGCCCATGCGCGGCATTTCGTCTATATCCTCAGCGGCAGCTTTAAACCTTTCATACTCTTGCAGACGCCGTATCAGCTCTCCACGGGGATCTGCTTCTTCATCCTCACCCTCAACCACCTGCCTTGGCAACAAGATACGTGACTTTATCTCTGCCAACATAGCCGCCATCACTAGATACTCTGCAGCCAGCTCCAGCTGGATGGCCTGCATCAACTCAATATAGCCCATGTACTGACGCGTAATTTCCGCAACGTTGATATCAAGAATATCTAAATTTTGCCGTCGAATAAGATAGAGAAGCAGATCCAAAGGCCCCTCAAATGCCTCGAGAATAATCTCCAAAGCGTCCGGTGGGATGTATAAATCTTTGGGGACAGTTGACAACTCTTTTCCTTGCACAACGGCAAAGGGCATCTCTTCTTGCTGATGACTCAAGCCATTCAACGAGATTTTTTCTTGGTAACCATTGTCACCTTGCAGCGGCACATCACTCACAGTGTAGAATTTCCTCTCGTCGTATTCACCACATTATAACCAGATTGACTGATGGGATCATCAGTATTGTTACATACCAGAGAATTGCCCAGCGCCACGGCGAATTATATCGGGTGTCGAACCAGTCATATCAATCACCGTTGTT